>Ga0115566_10000049_pt1 | contig 86646 bp, 58 predicted proteins | sample COGITO_mtgs_1204_3_FD_87173 | JGI IMG/M metagenome (GOLD analysis project Ga0115566, IMG submission 87173) | Pelagic marine microbial communities from North Sea - COGITO_mtgs_120405 | ecosystem: Environmental > Aquatic > Marine > Epipelagic | place: Germany:Helgoland, sampling site Kabeltonne...
CGTGCAAACGAACAACGCGCCTGCCGCAAATCCTGAGGAGCCAGCGGTAATATCCCGCGGATCCGCGGACGCCATAAAAATGAAACTCAGCACCATCCCGATACCTCCTGCCGCGGTGAGAACTGCACTGCCAACCAGCACAATCGTCTTCAATTGCTTTCCAATCATAGTCAGTCTCCTCCCTCTGCATCTTGAATCAGTGACTATTTTTGGTCACACCCGTCAGCCCATATCGCGCACAAGCTGCTCACTGCAGCGAAAGGCCAAGGCGTAAATTGTCAGCACCGGGTTGAAGCCGCCATTTGTCACGTGTAACGACCCGTCGATGACGGACAGGCCCTCGTGGCCGTGCACCCGACCGTATGAATCGCAGACCGATGTCGCCGGATCATCCCCCATGCGACAAGTCCCCGCCTGATGCTGACCGCCCGGTCTCCCAGGCCGACGCGGGGCATTGCGCCACAAACGCTCGGCATCCGACGCCCCAACCCAGTCCGCAGCCCGGTCGGCCAGAAACTGTGATGCGCGTACACTCTCCTCGTGGCATACCCCCGAAAGAACCGCCGCTGGAATCCCCAACGAATCACGGACACCGGGATCCACTCGTACGCGGCAATCCGGCGTGGGAATCTCCTGAATCGGCCCACAGACATGGATCATACGCCGAGCATCTTCACGCATGAATCGCTTATTCTCCGCACCCCAGCCGGGCACTCCCGGCGGCAGATGGCCATGCCACGTGATCACCGGCAGCAACACAAACTCATCGCACAGCATCCCACCGCCAATAATCCCCTCGTTGCCGTGACTCCAGTGCGTCGTACCGATCCGGACCCCAGGCCCAGTATAATCCACCACCTCTCGGCGCAAAATCCCACGCGCACCGCTGTACAGATGGCCCTGCAGGTTGCGACCCACCTGATCGTTCTGATTGCCCAAGCCCTGCGGAAACCGATCTGTCGCGCTGTTCAGCAACAATCGCGCCGACTCAATCGCCCCCGCACTGCACACCACTTGGCGTGCCTGCACCGTGTGACAGCTCGGCCCATGATTTCCCTGGCGCCGCAGTTCCACAGCGGTCGCCCGCCCCTCGTCATCCACCAACACCCGGGCCGCAGAAGTCTCCGTCAACAGATCGCAGTTTCCCGTCGCCAGCGCGCGCGGAATCACGCTGTTGTGCGAGCCTGTTTTGGCATCCACCGGGCACTCAAAGCCCACACAGGCGCCACACCCAGCGCAGGCTGGCCTGCCGCCGTAATCCGTCGAGTTGATCAGCAATGGCGGAGCCCCTGTCGCAATCCCTAGCTTCTCCGCGCCTTTGCGGAGTTCGCAAGCCGCCGGGGTATCCGGCAGTGGTGGCATTGGGTACGGCGCAGACCGCGGTGCAGCGTGAAATGCGGAGTCCGCAACCCCGCAGACGCCCAGCTCTGCCTCCGCCTGCGCATAGTGCGGGGCCAACTCCTCGTAAGAGATGGGCCAATCGGCCAGTGAGCTTCCCTTCGGCACGCCGTAGTCGCTCGCCATGCGAAAATCCTTCGCTAAAAACCGCCAAGCCTGCGCACCGTACAGGCGAGTCCCCCCGCCCAGCATCTGCGCGTTATTACTCCAGCCCCCATGGTTGGGCTGAAGTACCCGCCGGGTCCCGTCCTCGCCAATTACCACGCGCGGGTTGCCCGCCAACGCCGGGCCGCCATTGATTCCGTAACGGCTCAGGCGATGATTGCGCAGATGATCGCTGCCAACCGTGCCCTGCGGGCGCCAGCTGCCCCGCTCCACCAAGAGCACCGTCTTACCAGCTTCTGCCAGCTGACAAGCCACCACCCCGCCCCCTGCTCCGGCACCAATCACCACAGCATCGTATCGTTCGCGCAACTGCTCGGGTGCGATGTCCGCAAGCTCCGCTGCCGTGTGCGCGCGGGTAGGCCGCTTAATCGCCGGGCTGTAGCTCATCATCGGCCAGCCTGCCTCCGGGCCATGCGCCCCGCTACTTGCGTCCGAGTAGTAATTCTCCGCCACCAGCGCATTCGCATCCCGAAACCAGCCAGCCTGCTCTCCAGTTGCGAACTCCGCAAGCAGCGCGTCCTGCGCCGCTGCGGCCAACTCTGCGAACTCCGCATCAGCCAGCCTTTCGAGGCCAGCCAGAAACTCGTCCTGCTTGTGCGCCCAATCGCCCGCCAGCAACCGCGAGACATAGTCCTCACATTCCGCCTCGGCACCATCCGGCCAGCCGTCGCCTCCCGGAATTACCCGCCGGGCAAACGCCCGCAGCACCTCTCTCTGCTTATCTGTGACAGCTCTACGCCCCGTTTTGCTTCGCAACCGCGAACAATCCATAGCACGTCATAGCTCATCCTGCAACAAAGCGTACATTCTCACATAGGGCCATATTCAGGACCTTTGCCAGATGATCGCAGTGAACCGCCCACAATCAACAATCAACCGCCTATTGTTGACCCTGTTCGGAATTGCGATCCTCATCGGCGCCGGGAAATTCACTTGGACCGAGTTCCAATCCTACCTCTCGTTGCGGAGTTCGCAACAGTGGGGACAGCGCCCGGCCACCTTTACCAAGATCCTGAAGGACGCCGACGATAGCATCATCGGCGCCGAGTTCACCTACAGCTTTGACGGAACACTGCGGACCGGCGATCAACTCTACCTGCGAGGCCTCACTCCGCCTGCGCAGCTGAAGTCCATCACCCTAGGTGACCAGACCACCTGCTACGTCAGCTCGCAAGGCGAAGCGGTGTGGACGCCACAGTTCACCGACCTTACGGCTTCGGCCCTGTATGTGATGATTCCCATCCTCATTCTATTTCCGTTCTTCATCATCATTCTGTCCCTACTTCACCAAAATTTCAGTGGTTCGCTGGGGTGCCATCATCGGGGATGCAGTTTGTTTTTCTTGGCTTACGGATTGTTCTTGACCTGACAGCGCTATGCCTGGCGTGGAAACTCTTGCGTCACGGTAAAGGCATAGATTCAATTCTCGAGTGGGAGGATACAAATGTCATCGGCGACGTTCTGCGCGGACGCCTGCTAGTGGGGACTAAGTCCTCACCTGACTCGGTAAAACTCAAGCTCTCCCACACTACAGAAAAATCCGATAACAACACAGCCGTAGCAGAGTGTACTGTGGACACACGCCAGATTGATGGCCGTAGTGTTGCGGAGTTCGCAATTCCAATCCCCGGCTATTGCCCGCCCACAGCTGAGAACGTTACCTGGAAACTGCAATTTCACGACGGCAAGCGCTGGTCATGGGCGCTTGAACTCCCCCTGGCTCGCGCTCCTACTGAGGCTTTTCAATGGTAGGCTGCAAAGAGGAACCGAAGTATAGTCTACAAGGCAAAGTCGTCTGGTGGGTCGGCGGACTCTGGACGTGCTTGATTCTCCTCATTTGGGGAATTTCGCCTCTTATTACAACGACAGCGTCAACTTGTACAAAGCACACCGATGGTGTGGGGCAAGCGGTTAAGCTCCACCGCAGCAACGCAGCCAGGGAGCAAAATGGCCGCAGCCCTCCGGGGCGGGGCGGCGAACGACCATCTGCGGCGTTGCGTGTCGCACCCGTACCTACGGGTACGCGTCGCTCCACGCGCCTGGCAGCTAACCATTCGGCGCTCCCGCCAAAGTGTAACGTTAATTCCGCGCGGGCCCTTAGAACACGACGGGAGCTCAAACAGCAACTTGATGCTGGCACGGTCCGCATTTGCCATGGTGCTGCGGCGGAAGCAGAAAGTGAGCTGCGGCCAATGGTGATGTACGATATGGTAGGCCTCTGCTCCCTCATCTTCGCTATCCTGTCAGGGGTATATGGCGCCCTATCGCATGTCAATCAGGGCTGGATCACATGCAGCGCAGTAGGAGCAATCAGCACGGTTGTCTGCTTGATCCGGCGCAGGAGGATTCTCAATCGGGCCAAAGAAATATTCCTCAGCGACAGTGCATTCTTTCGTCGGTGGGCCGACGCTGGTCTCTTCTGGTGTAAGCTAACCCAACTGGACTCAAGCAGAGGCAATCGCTGGGATCACGCCGCGGACGGAGTTGAGGATGGCCAGGGCATCGCTGCGGGGCAGGTCTTGGGGCGTGATTGGGGCCTCGACGAGCTCTCCGCTGGCCAGCAGTTCACTGCGCAGGGTCCCGGCCAGCAGGCCGCAATCGATAGGCGGTGTCAGCCACTGCCCGCGCAAGAGCACGGCCAGGTTGCCAATGGAGGTCTCGGTGCACTCGCCGCGCTCATTGACGAGGATGACGTCATCGGCCGCAGGGGCGGACTGGCGTGCGGTGTCGTAGGCGAGGCGATGTGTGGTTTTGTGGCGCAGAAACAGGTCCTGACTGTGGACGGAGTCGGGCACGACCTTGAGCCTCCAAGGCTCGCCGGTGAGGCAGTGAAGGGTCTGTGAGCGAGGCGTCGATACGGCGGATGCTGTGAGTTCGACCCTGCCTTGGGGATCACAGGTCAGACGAAGGCGGGTAGGCTCTTGGTCCTGACGGTGCCTGAGCCGTTCACGCAGGGCGGGCAGGTCCAAGGCAAAGCCAAAGTAGGATGCGGAGTCCGCAAGTCTGGCCAGATGGCGGTCCAACAGCCAGATGCCCTCTCCGGGCAGGCTGATCATGGTCTCGAGCAGGGAGAATCGTGGCTGTGGGCGCTGCATGATCTGCGCCTTGAGCAGGCATTCGGCATACTCGAGCTGGGTTGCGGAGTCCGCAATCACGCCGCTGCCTACGCGATAGTGCGCGCGCCCGTCGGCTGCGACCTGAAGGGTGCGTATGGCCACGTTGAACAGGGACCGCCCATCGGGCAGCAGGCAGCCGATGGCCCCGCAGTAGGCGCCACGCGGTGCTTCTTCCAGCTGATCGATCAAGCCCATCGTCTGGACTTTGGGCGTACCAGTGACGGAGCCGCAGGGAAATAATGCTTGCAGGCAGTCCCAGAGCGTGGTGGCCTCGGAAATCTTGGCGCTGACGGTGGAGGTCATCTGCAGCACGGTGGGGTGCCGCTCGACCTCGAATAATGCCGTGGGCTCGACACTGCCGAAGTCGGCGATACGGCCAAGGTCGTTGCGGAGCAAGTCGACGATCATCACGTTCTCGGCACGGTCTTTCTCGGAACTGGCCAGTTCGTGCGCCAAGGCATCATCTTGAGAGGTGCTGAGTCCGCGTGGCCGGGTGCCCTTCATCGGGCGGCAGGTCAGGGTGGTCCCCTCGCGCTTGAAGAACAGTTCCGGCGACAGTGAGATTAGGGACCAGTCCTCGGTTTCGATGCAGGCGAAGTAGCCGAGCTGTGTGGTGGGACATAGATCTTGAAACAGCGCCATGGGGCTACCAGTGAGGGTGCCGTGCATGCCAAAGGAATAGTTGACCTGATAGGTCTCGCCGTCTTTGATCCGCTGGTGGATATCGGCCATGTGTCGGCGATAGGTGCTGGCACTGATGGCAGGCACGAGCGGGGAGAGTGAGGCGGCGGATTGTTCAATGGGAGCGGTTTCGCCACAGACGCCGAACCAGGCAAGCGGCAGGTCGAGCTCCCGACTGGCCAAGGCGCTGTCGAAGGCTGGTGCAGCGTCGTAGGCGATGTAGCCGACAACGGTGGCTCCGCCTGCGGCGGCGGCTTCGGCCGCGGTGATGACAGCGCGAACGTCGGCCAGATCGTGGGCGACGAACTGTCGCGATATCTTAGTGAAGAAGTGGACGCCCTCGGACCGAAAGTCAATCCGGGCGCGGTTCATGGCTGCTCGGCTGCCAGCTGTTCCACGAGGCTGCGGTCGAGCGCATTGAGGTTGGTCACGGAACCGAGTGGATTTGGCAGGGCAATGGAGAGTTCGCCGCCGAGATGCTCGCGAAACTCGTCAAGCCCCTGCCAGACCGCCTGGAAGTCGGTCTGCAGCAGTGTGTGTGTGGTCGGCAGTCCGACGGCCCGCAAGGCACCCACCACACGATCGCAGTCCGCCTTCTCGATGAGCCTGACTCGAGCTGCGTAGCGGAGATCAAGCGCGACGCCAATGGCCACGGCCTCGCCGTGCAGTAAGGAAAAGTCGGTGAGACATTCGAGACGGTGGGCGGACCAATGGCCAAAGTCCAGAGGCCGACTCGTCCCTTGCTCGAACGGATCGCCGCCCGCGCAGATGTGGGCCATGTGCAGTTGAGCCGTGCGCTCAATCATGTGGGCCTCTGCCTCCGCTTCGCGGTTGCGCAGTTCGCACACATGGTCGCAAAGCCAGTCGAGGAAGTCTCGGTCCTTGATGATGCCCACTTTGAATGCCTCGGCGAGGCCACTTACCCAGGTGCGCTGATCAAGCGTAGGCAGGAAATCATAGTCACAGACGACTAGATCCGGGACTTTGAAGGCGCCCCAGAAATTCTTGGTGCCGAAGCCATTTATGCCATTCTTCACACCGACCCCGGAATCGTTCATGGACAGGACGGTGGTAGGCATGCGCACCAGGCGGAGTCCGCGATGGGCGGTGGCAGCGACAAAGCCAACGGCGTCCAGCACGGCACCGCCCCCAATGGCGATCAGATAGGAATGGCGACAGAGCTTGTGGTCCCGAATCCAGCCACCAAGGTCCTCGATCACTGGCCATCCGGCTTTGGCTGCCTCGCCGCCAGCGATGGTGCGAATGTCGATGAGCTGGAGTGCCGGCGCATGGCGAGCGGCCCAACGACGAATACGATCGAAGAGCCCGGGGTGCGCCACCGCAACATTCTCATCGATTACCACAGCGATCCGTGCGGGTACCATTTCGTCCGGAAGCCAGGCATAGTCGTCAAAGGCGCCGCGCAGGAAATGCACGGCGTAGGCCGCCTCTAGGGTGAAGCGGCTGCTTTGGATGTTGGTCGCGGCAATGGTGGGCAAAGTAAGAATCCCCGACGGCTGAAAAGCCTCAATTTCTACAGGAGCGCGCCGGGCGTGCAACCAGAGCCGGACAGAGAAACACAGTTAGGCTATTTTTCGCTCTTCTCTTTCCGCAGTGCTTTTAGCTTGTGGGTGTCTCCAACCAGGCAGACGCCGCCGCATTGGGGGCACATTTTGGCGGACATTTCTACGTTCCCGTCTCGAAACGTCCAGAACTTCGTCTCCCTCGGACGGAAGTAGATTTTTCCGGTGCTTTGCACACCACCGTCAACGATTCCGTCGTGATTGCAGTAGGGGCAAAGATGCAACGCGGTCTGGGCATCGCGCTCGCTTGGAAACACGCGAACCATGGCGTCGAGATCTTCTTGGAGGAAGCGGGTAGAGTCGCCTACTTTGCGAAAGGTGATTTTCTTCTCTCGCATCCAGCGATACAGCGTCGGCTCGCCGATTTCCAGATAGGCGGCGGCGTCTTTAATCGTGTACCAGTCTGGACGGTCACTGGAAGGCATACCTAGTTCCTAAGCAAAAGTTAAAGAGAAAACTACGACACGATAGCTTAAGATCGCGTACTGACAAGATGGCTGTGGCGACATACGCTGATTACGCGCCCGGTAGTACCGTTCCTAGCGGCCTAGCGGGCTTAGCTGAATCTGCTGCAAAATCGAGCAGTCGACACCATCTCTTAGCCCGTTTCGGTTGTATATGGCCCATATACGCCCTTCAACGGGCCAATTCTGGCGCTCGATTGCTCGATTTCTCGCTACGATCCCCTAAGTCCCACAAGCTGCTAGAAAACAAAAACGCAAGCGAACGCCTGCAAGGAGATAGAGATGCCCACATACGACTATGAGTGCCCAGCGACGGGCGAGGTTGTGGAAGTGCGCCACGGAATGATGGAATCGCTGGAGACTTGGGGCCAGCTGTGCGCGCGCGCAGAGCAGCCTCTGGGCTCGACGCCGCCCGATGCTCCCGTACGACGCAAGTTGAGCGGCGGCAACCTAATGGTCAAGGGCGGGGCTGCACCACCGCCATCACCTAGCGCCGGCGGCGGTGGCTGTAGGCCATCTTGCGGCTGCTGCTGAACCGAGAAGAATCATGCAGATTCTACTAGGAATCACGGGTGGTATCGCGGCGTACAAAATGGTGGACGTCTCGAGTACGCTGCGGCAGCGGGGATGCGATGTCCGCGTTGCGATGACCCCCAGTGCACAGGCTTTTGTACAGCCGACTACGTTCGCGGCCGTCTCAGGCGCAGGGGTTCTGACTGAGATGTTCGGCGATGCACGCACGGATGACCTAAAGGCGCATTACCCCCACCTGTACCCGGCGATGGGGGCAGACGCCTTTGTGCTCGCACCGGCCACAGCCAACACGATTGCGAAGATCGCGACCGGAATCGCCGACAACGTGGTGACCTGCTCGGCGATCTCGCTGCCAAAATCTGCCCGGCGATTCTTTTGCCCGGCGATGAACGCGCGCATGTGGGAGCAGGATGTCGTGCAGGAGAACGCGGCCTTGCTTCGTGAACGAGGCTGGCAGCAACTGGGCCCGGATAACGGACACCTGGCCTGCGGAGTGCTGGGAGCAGGCCGCATGGTCGATCCCGCGAGTATCGTAGAAGCGGTCCTAGCGACCGAGGACCGGGTGCTCGCTGGCAAGCGAGTCTTGATCTTGTCCGGCCCGACCCGCGAGCCGATCGATGCGGTGCGCTACATCACCAACCACAGCAGCGGCCTGATGGGTAAACTCCTCGCGGAGCAGGCTGTGGCGGCAGGTGCGACGGTAGACTTTGTGACCGGCCCGGTGACGACGGAGAATCTCCCGAGCGGCCCCGGCATCCAGCGGCATCCGGTGGGAACTGCCGCCGAGATGCTCGCTGCTGGTCAAGCGCATTTCGCGGATGCGGACATCGCAATCTTTGTCGCTGCGGTGGCAGACTTCACCATCTCCGATGCGGACACCGCAATCAAGATGGCGCGTGGTGCAGGCGTTCAGCTTAGCCTGACGCCCACCGTGGATATCGCGGCGACGCTGTCGGCGCAGAAGCGCCCTGATCAGTGCTGCGTGGGGTTTTCGCTCGAGGCCACTGCAGACGTCGAACGGGCAACTGCGAAACGGGCACGGAAACAGCTCGACGGCATGGTCCTGAATACGGTAGAAGCGATGAACGCCGAGGGTGGTACGTTTACCTGGATCGGGCAGTCTACGTCCGACTGGGGACCACTCAGCAAGCGTGAATGTGCCGGGAAGATTCTACAGCAAGTCGCAGCGCTGGTATAGGAAGCGCTCGGCCTCCCTCCTCTTGCGGTAGCGTGGCCAAAAATCTTGCTCGGCAGCAAAAGCCTTTAGAGCTTCGTTTTCCTCACCCACGAAGGCCGCGTAGTCCACTGCTCCTGCAGAATCAGGACCTGAAAAATTCCGCCGTAATGCGTCGATTGCTTTGGCAAAGGATGGTGCCATCGGCAACGACCTTCCTAATCCGAACCGCTGATTTCATCTCTCACGCCGTTGTTTACCATGTGGGCTTGTTTTCTGTGCAGTAAACCACCCCACACAGTAAACTATTCAATCTCAGCCGCAGTCAGGAGTATGATCAGTACTCCTTAAGGCTGCGAGACGAAGCGCGCACTAGATCAACGGTTACCGTGATGACGCCAACGTTGTCGCCGGGCTTGCCGTCGTTGCAGCGCAGCCAGACCTCGCCGAAGCCGGTGCTGATCATCTCCGCCTCGGTGCCGATGGGAAAGGCCTGGGTATCTCCGATCCGGGCAATGAGCATGCCATGGGATTCGCGCGGCAACGGATTGCGCGCAGGCAACCGGATACCCAGCGACGAGTACTCAATTCCATTGGCATTGCAGACTTCTACCTCATCTTTGAGAGACCAGATGCCGTCGGCCTGGAAGCCGATGCGATCGCCAATGTTCGCGAAGATTCCAGTCTTCTGCCAGCCATCTGAGGCGAAGATCTCGAAGCGCGGTGCGGTAGCCGGCATTTGGATGCGCACGCCCGGCTGATAGGTTTGCTGCGTGCGGCATCCGCAAAGTAGGCAGACCACGCCAACAATATTCAATAGCTTGCGAGTCATCGTAGTTGCTCCTCTAACCATTCTAAGGCCTGCTCACGAGAAGTGAGCGCGCCATCCAGCTGTAAATCTTGAGCCTTCCGCAGCAGTTCGCCAATCCTTGGCCCCGGCGCGATGCCGAGCGCCATGGCATCGCCGCCGCGCAGCAGCGGCTCGGGAACTGGCGGTTCGTTGGCCAGCGCAGCCAGCTCATCCAGGCAAAAGACGTAGTTGTCTAAGATCCCATGGCAGGCCAAACAGTCGATGCGATGCAGGTCTAGCTCGAGCTCGAAGGTGTCGCGCCCAAACATGCGCCGCAGTGTTGCCTTGCGCATCTTTTTTACGTCGGCAAAGGACATGTGGTAGTAGACTAGCTCGCGGACTTGGCGGATGTGCTCATTGGAGGCTTTGAGGCGCTTGAGGATGTCCTCGGCCATGTCCGCGCCGACGGCTGCGTGACAAGGAAAGGTCTCGCGACCATGGGACCCAATCTCAAAGGTGGGTGGCTTGCCTACATCGTGCAGCAGCACGCCCCAGGCCAACGCCGAACAGGGATGCACCATATTGCGCAGCAGCAGCATGTTGTGGACCCAAACGTCCCCTTCCGGGTGATATTCTGGCGGCTGGGTCACGCCATGCATACAGGTCAGCTCCGGCAGAATCTCTTCCAACAGCCCAAGGCGGTCCAGAAGTTCGAATGCCTCGGCGGGTTGCGCCCCGGTGAGCATCTTGTCTAGTTCCGAAAAAATTCGCTCGGCGCTGATCTGGGTGATCGAGCCGGAAAACTCCTGAATTGCGGACTCCGCAGCGGAGTCGAGCGGGAACTGAAACCGAGCGGAGAAGCGGACGGCGCGCAGCATGCGCAGGTAGTCTTCCTCGAAACGACGGGAAGCATCACCGACGGTTCGAATGATGCCCTTTTTAAGGTCTGTCAGGCCGCCGATAAAATCTACGATTTCATGGGAAACGGGGTCGTAGAAGAGCGCGTTGATGGTGAAGTCTCGGCGCTTGGCGTCCTCTCGGGCATCGGCAAAGGTTACGCCTTCCGGCCTGCGGCCATCGACGTAGCCGCCATCAATGCGGAACGTGGCAACTTCGGTTTGAACCTCTTCTCCCACGACAACGATTACGCCAAAGGCAGCGCCGACGGCGACGTTGCGGCGAAAGAGCTTCTGCACCTGCTTCGGAGTTGCGCCGGTGGCTACGTCTACATCGTTGGGGGCCCGGCCAAGTAGACGGTCGCGGACCGCACCGCCGACCACATAGGCCTCGTGACCGTGCTCCCGTAGAGTCTGCACGATGAAAGCCGCGTGTTCCTCGGCGGGAGTCAGGCCGCTTGCTGGCCAGATCTGGTTATGAATTCGTTCGGACATGGTGAGGTTCTCCGTTCGGCAAATCACCGGCTGATGCCGCACTCGCCTGTTCTTTCAAGCTCAACGTCGCCGCAGAGTCGCTAAAGCGCGCAAAGTAAATAATGCCTCTTTGCGCACCCAGGGAGGGGCGTCCGGAGCTTCGCTTAGTGTTTCGACCGCCTCCAGAAAGCCAGGTGCCTCGTTGCGGAGTTTACGCACCATATAGACGGACGCCCAGCGCGCCTCCCAGAAGCTGCGCGTCTTTTCCTGGCCTGCGTGGGCGTCTGGATTAAGATGATCGGCGAGCAGTTGAATCTCTTCGGCACTTTCACCACCTGGCTGCAGGGCGATAATTGCCCCAGCTGCGTAGGTGTGTAGAACCGGGTCTTCGGACCAGAAGAACACGCGTCGGATGCTGGCCATAGTCTCGTCTTCGACCTCGCCGAAGTTGGCAAATGCGCGCATCATGAAGGCACGATTTACGGGATCGGGCTCGATGTCGAAGGCCGCTCGCAGTGCGAACTCCGCAATGCTGCCGTCATGCCGCAGCAACTCAAGAATGTGGGCGGCTCTCCGACGCTCCCATTGATCGCCCCGCAAGTCACCGCGCAGCATCTCAGCAGTCTGCTCAAGGGTGGCCCGCAGCTTGCGAATCTCTGGCAGAGTTGGGGGGCGGCTTCCAGAATCCCGCCAGGAGGTTTGCCGAAGTTCTGGTTGACCCCGAGGGGGCGTGACGCATCCACAGAGCGCGCTAGCCAGTAGGCCTAGGCCAATCAGGCTTCGCATGGGGGCTTGTCTCCCAGAACGCCCCTGAGAGCCGTGGCCATGCCCTGAAGCCAGAGTAGGACGAAGCTGAACGGGATGAGCGCACGGACGATGCCGCGCAGTGGCAGGCCGTTATCGTTGGCACTGGCTTCCCAGCCGGAGGGGAGAAAGGCAGCACGGGTGAACTGCATTCCTTCCCAGATCACCACGCCGCAGAATGGCGTAAGCAGGGCTGCAACGCCAACGAGATTGATCCAGGCTCGGGTCTTTGGCCTACACTTGTGATAGAACACATCGACGCGCACGTGCCGGTCTTCTGCGAGCGTCATCGGCGCGGTAAGCAGCAGCAGGCCTGCGAACAGGTGCCAGCCCACTTCCTGCCAGGCGACACTGCCACCACGCAACGCGGAGCTAAGCACATCGATCGCCACAACGGCAACCAGACCAGCGCCGTACCATGAAATCAGATTACCCAGTGCGAGGTTCGCATCGGTGACGGCCTGACCAACCCGGCGTACCATCAATGCCGCCCCGTGCGCCACAGGTAGTACATGAACTCGGAGCGACGACGTCTAGACCTTGGAGTGACGTTTACACCTTTCAGATTTCGCCGACGCTTGCGCACGCGTGCGTCTCCCGGCGCCCCACCAAGCGTATATTTCTCAACATAGCCTGCCCACGGCAAGCGCGACAAGGCAAGCCAGCGCAGCCACATTCCCAGATAGAGCGCCCAGGCAAACACGGAGAGAGTCGTCAGCACATACATGCCAGACCAGATCACGCCAGGGCTTCGGTTCGGCCCACTGGGACCGGCCAAGCCAGCGCGCAGAGCGCTTGGCGAAACCAGAAACTCTACGTGCGGTTCGATGACCTCGGGTACTGCGGTTGGAATCAGCGAGTTGACCACGCCGCAACTAAAGTCAGCCACAAAGGTGGGAAGCGAGCGTCCACGTACAATCTCAAGGCGCATCACGCCGAAGGACACAGTGAGCACGATCGAAATGGCTAACGCTAGCAGAACGCCATGTAAAAAGGGAAAACGTCGTATGTCCCGCGTCCAGTGCCTGGCACCATCGCGCAGGTACTTGCTGATCCACTCACGGCTCTCGCCAACAATGCTGGCCTTGCAGATCGATGCGTTGCACAAGTGGACTGCGTAGGGGACGCGGTCGCCTTCCTCACGTCGCCAGACGATCTCTCCTGCGGTGGCGAGGCGGGGATCATCCTCTGCGGCAGCATCGGTGCGCTTCTTTCCCTTCTCTCGCTCCTCGCTGCTGCGCTTCGTCCCTCCTCGCTTCTCGCCGAGTTTTTTTTGGCGCTTGCGGGACGATTTGCTCTCCTTCCCTTCTGGGTTGACCGCTTTGGGGCGCGTTTCTTCCACCTTCTTGCGCGCCGCTTTGAGTTCATCGCCACGGCGTTGGGCGGCCAGAATCGGCATGGGCACAGGATCCGGCTGCGTGATCGCAGGATGCAATTCAGGAACGCGTTTTCTCAGAGCCTGCTTGGCCAGCAGAGAGCCATGATGAACCAGAAGCTCTGCTTCTAAGGGAGTGATGGGCGTGAACCCATCGCGCAATGCGGCAAGGGCCGGCACGAACTCATCAGGCAGTGCAACCCCAAGTGAGTCATCCGCCTGCATGGTCAGGTGGGCGAAGGCATAGCTGCTCAATAATTGGCTGCGCTGGCATTCCTGCAGCATCTGCATGCTGCGCCGGCGGTTTGCTGCCTGCAATGCCGCCACGCACTGGCTACGGCCGCTGTGCCGGATTGCCGAAAGGCTCCCTGAACCATCAGCCACAAGCACGACGATGTCATGCTCTGGGCCGGGGCGCAGAGTGGGCTGTCGAAACTCTGCGCGAAGGCGATTGTCATGCGGATGGGATAACTCGAAGTAGTCGAGCAATGACTCCAGCCCCAGGCTGTCTACTAGACTGCCATCCAACAGCCGGTCTCCGGCCATGTTTACGGGACGCCATTGCCCGGGCGTTGCGCAGGAGGCTCCTACGATCTGGCCAAGTTCCAGCACGTTAATTCCGCGCTGTGCGATTTGCGCGTCGAGCCCCGTCTCTGGCTCCTGACTGAAGACGCGACGCTGGCCAGTGCCCAAGGAGGCAGTTCCCAGTAGGATCCGGCTGCCGGTAAACCGAATCTCATCCCCCCCGCCCGTCACCTCTTGGCGAGGCAAGTCGCCAAGCGTCAGGCTGGGGCGAAAGAAGTGTCGCTGGATCTCAGCGCCTAGGGCACCATCACCGCCGGCTGTGCCAAGACCGAAAATGCGAAGCGGATGTTGCAAGGGCCGGTAGAGCCCAGCCGCAGCAGCTAGATCATGCGATGCCAGGGAAATAAACTGGCGGATAATTTCATCCGCGGCTTCTTCGCGCTCGCGAAACGGATTCACCTGCAACTTGCGTTGCATCTCGATCAGGTAATAGGCTGCTGCCAGAGAGCCGCCGGAGACGGCTGAGATCGCTTCGGCCCTGCCCAAGATTCCGTATGATTCAAGCCGTCGCAGAAATCCAAGGTGGAAGCAACTGGCACGAAAGCCACTGCCCGAGAGGGCAACGCCGATCCTAGGAGCTAGCGCGGCAGGCTGAGACCTACGCACCGCTCGGGGCGTAGTGGCCGCTTCCACAGAAATTAGTAAACCTGCGTGCTTTCTTCTTCGACAAGTGGTGGATCAAGCAAGCGTGAAGATAACTTCACGCTCAGACGTGCATCACCGGCGACTTTGGCACGAGCCCTGATCGAGTACTCTATGGTCTCGTGACCGGCGAGCCGCGCATATGGGCGAAAGGTGACCACCTGCCCAAGCATATCGGCGACGGTGGGACCCTGAGTTTTCATTGGCTCAAATTCAGGCGGAAACTCTGCGATCACAACGATACTCTCCTCCGGTGCCGAGCCTTGATTGCGTACCTTAATCACAAAGGAGGTCTCGGCGCCAATTACGACGGGATCGGCGGTATCGATCACTTCGAGAAGAATAGCAGATTTTCCGGTCCACTCTGTGCAGCCTTCACCACTGGCCTCAAGTCCTTCCGCACAGGCGGAGGTCAGGGCAGTACAGTGGGTGCCAACAATAGCCGAAACGACGCGGTAGTTATAGGTGCGGGTTTCACCCGCTTCGAGTCTGCGCGCCAGCCATGTCGCCCGATTCCCGCTGAGGGTGGCGTCCGGGGCTTCGACCAAGCGTATGGCAGCGGGCGCGGCCAGGGCAAGGGCTACATTGGTCAGTGTGGTTTCACCGCTATTTGTCAGCTTGGCTACATAGTTTGCATGCTTGCCGACAACACGTGTCTCTGGACCAGTGATTGTCAGCGAAACGGACTCGGCTTCGACGAGGGTGCAGGCCTCAGCCATGACTTGAGGGGTAAAGTCTGCGGTAGCCACGGCCCGGCTGCAAAGCTGACCTGTGTCAATGGCTCGAAACGTGGCTTCGATTGCACGCGATTCACCGGGGAGCAGATCGCCAACGTTATAGGTGAACGTCCGCTGACCAGTGTGATGATCCAGGCCGCGGGGCACTACGTCGGTCACAACCGTATTCCGTGCTGCGACACTGCCGGTATTTTCGACTACGGTCTTGATCAGGACTTCTTCGCCTTTTCGAGCACGAACTGGCGCATTCTTGGTGATGTTCAGAACGGCTTCGCCAACTTCGGTGATCAGGCGACCGCGAGGCGTTACGTTCACCACTGCACAGCCAGTGATGTCCCCCTCGCGAAGCGCACGCAAATGAATCTTGATGGTCTTCTTTTCACCCGCCCGCACGTCGTCGAAACGCCAGGTGAGGCGATGATGGAATACGTCGGCTGGCGGCGTGCTGCGAAGATAACCTACTGGGTCGGGGATCACGTCTTGCACCACAATGGACTGCGTGTCCTGTAGAGCCATCACCTCAATCACGGCTTCAAAGTCCTCATCAACGGCGACATCAGTCGGCAGCATCTTACGCATGTCGATCAATTCGGTCTGCACGTGGCAATCGCTGGTGAACCCTGGAACGGTCGGCCGCGGCACGGCTGTGGAATGATAGAAGATTTTGAGCGGATTTCCCTCACCATCGGTGAAGTAGAAGCTGGCGTTGGCGTAGGCCTGCGTTCCCTTGGTAATGGTGTAAAGCATGCGCTCGCTTTGATCTTGCACGCGAACAGGAAGCTCGTTGCTGGCCCATTTACCAGTGCCAGAGGTGACCACATCCATCAGCCGCTCATTATTGCGATAAATGGAGGCACGCCCACCACGGTCAAAATCGTAGTTATACTCGATGACGCGCTTGGTGTAGGGCGGGACCTCGAACTCGAAGTTCATGTGATCGCCCATGTCCCGTGCCAGGTGTGCGGATACGTTGTAGGTAAAGGCCACTGCTTCATACGGGCAGACGGCGGTCTTAAAGAAGTTCCGTTCGGAACCTTCGGGTGCATGGACGACAAGCTTGAAGTAGATCCAATCACCAATGCGTTCGCCCTGAGCCGGGGAGTAGGGGCCGAATTGCGCCCAAGTCTGTTCGGAATAGGCTGAAAAGGATTGTGAATCCAATAACTTGCCAGCCTGCTGTGCGCTCGGCCGTGGATTACGTGACTGGGGATCGGAATGAGCACCGATCCCGCCATAAACACTCAGCGTGGTCATGGTCGGCAACCCCGCCCGGAGCGGCCAACGCTTGGGGTCGACATTGTTTCCAGATGCGGGGTCAAAGACGTAGATTGTCACGTGCTCGTTGGCGTCGGCGCGCACACGGTAGAAGTTTACCTGCACGGTGTCATCGCGCCCTTCTCCCTTGTGGGCCTGTGGGCCAAAGACGTAGAGATACTGCACGTTATTCACGCCGCCAGGCACGGACTTGCAGACTCCCTCCAGACCTTCCTGGGCGAGACAGGCGATTCCCGCCAGCAACAGAGCAAGGGTCAGGAAGAGCTTGGTTGGTCGGTTTACCATCAGTAGATCCTCGTCGCCTCTTCTTCAATCACAGGATTCTCGAGAACATCCGAGATCAAGGTAAATCTTGCACGTACCTCGCCGCTATCAACAGCCACAGCCTTCACCACAAATTCCAAGTAGCGCTTAGGCTCGAGGGTATCAATGGCGGGAAACTCTACCCGGCGGCCCTGGATATCTCCGACGGCGTCGCCGCTGGCCTCGACCGGCGAAATAGCAGCTGGAAACTCTGCCACCACACGCAAGTTACGCCCGTCTGCAGTGCCTTGGTTGGTTACCCGGATGCGGTACTCTGTCTTATCCCCAATAAGCACCGGGTCATTCGTGTCCACGACTTCGAACAGTAAACCGGGATACCCTTGCCAGACTGTCGGTGCCGAGGTTGTGGCGTTGATCTGCTCCGTACATGTCGCACTCACAGCGTTCTCAATTAGCCCCGTGGTTTCTGCGCTGGTGGCGATTAGCTCGAAAGCGCGCGTTTCGCCGGTCTTTAATGTTGGAATGGTCCACACTGCAAAGCCGTCCGACGTGGTAGCTTTCTTTGCCTGAACAACAGTGACGCCTTCGCCCACAAGGTCCGCAATCGTGACATCAGTCAGCGTGAAGTCGCCGGTGTTGGTCACTTGAATCGCGTAGGACGCGTGTTTGCCGAGGCGCTGCGAACGAGGCCCGACCTTAGACAATTTAAGGATACCTTCGATGATTCGTGTGCAGGCACGGCCTTCGGCTATTTTGGCATTCCTAGCGGTTGCAATCGCGACATCGCAGCCTTCCCCGCGAGCGACGCCGCGCAGCATGACCGGCACCGCTCTGGAGTCTCCAGGCGAAATGTCGCCGAGCTGAAAGTCGAGCGAGTTGAAACCGCTCGCATGCTCGAATCTCAACGGGATCGGATTGGTCAGCAGAACGCCCTTGGCGGTAACCGTGCCGCGGTTCTGGACTTCGATTTCGAATAGTCCATGCCCGTTCAGTGGCACGCTCTCTGGAGCGGTCACATGAACCACGAGCTGTGCACGCCCGACAGTGGTAACGGCACAGCAATGGCGAGAGGCGGTCATCGGGGTGCACGCGCTCAAGATGCCGCCACGCTCCGCACGAAGCACGAAGCGAATCACCTGCTTCTCGCCTGCGGTGATGGAGCGAATCGTCCAGTTCAGTGATGTGCCTTCAAGCGAGCCAACGGGTTCGCTGCGCAGGTAGCTCGTACCTTCCGGAAGGACATCTTGAATCACGACATCGGCTGCGTCCACCAGTCCCTTTACGTGAATCTCTACGGGGAACTCATCGCCCACAAAAGTCCTTGCGGGTACGATCTTCTCAAGGCGGACAGTAGGCGTCACGACTGTGAACGTTCTTACTTCCTCGCTGTCAGCCCAGCCGGGAAGCGTCAACAGCAGTAGCGTCAAAAGGCCATATGGCACTACGGTCTTCATGTATATCCTTTCTTGCCAGCGCAGCATCCTAATACGAATAATCGAACCGGTAAGATAGCGAGCGCTACGGCGATGTCAACAACCGAAGCACACAGGAATCAGTATGCGCCACCTTCCCCTAGCTGTCTGATCAGTATGTCGCGAACCGATTGCGTCTCCCGCAGGCCTCCAGTTCCAACCTGAAATGGGCGCTCCCAAAAGGTTTCTCCCTCCACTCGGGCTCGCAGCACAAGCCCGAAACTGCCCGGCTGACGACCGCACATCCGCTCGACATCCCAGCTGACAATCGCGGCAAAGGGCAGGACAAATCGCTCGTCCGCGCCTTCATGGACCAATCTCCTCTGGCGATGATCCACGTACAACACCCCCACGTCCACTTCTGGAAAGAGCTGGGGCAGTTCCCACTTGGCCCTTGGGATAGCGATGACACAAATGCCCTCCGCTATTTTGTCAACGTTCTCATGACGGCGCCTTTCGATCACGTCCATCAAGCGGCTCGATTGCCCGCGACGACCCAGATTCAGGGCCATCAAGGCTGGGATCCAGCCGAGACCGACCAGTACGGCAACCGCGACCAGCTTCATGGATAGCGAGATTTCGTTAGGGGTGCAGGAGACGAGCATTGCAGCCATAAAGGACAAGCCACAGGCCCCCAGCGCCGAATACCCCGGCCAATGGCCCCCGCGCACCATGGCATATGAAGGCTGCGGCTGCTCGACCGGACGGGCGTGTATGCCAGCCGGCGGCAGGTCCCGACGACGAAGGGCGGCACGCAGCAAGGAAAACTCCCCCCTCGCAGCGCAATAGGCCCGCCAATCATTCCGCGCCAGAGATGCGGTAAGAATGACACCGATCAGGATGATCCCACCATCTACGGCCATCGCTTTTAGATCCTGTACCTGAACGTACTGCGGCGCAAAATAGAGAAACATCCCCAGAAAAGTGATCAATCCGGCTGAGGCGAACGCCAACATCAGGGCCTGCGCCTGCATCGTCTCGACCAACTGATCAATCCGCGCCTGTTCGTCGCTCTCCCAGTCTGGGTCGGCCTTTTGCGGAATTCGTAATCGAAGGGCGTGGTGAAGCAATTGGGCCCCGTGACTCAAATCGTCGACCGAAAACTCGCCGCGCGCATGGCAGATCAGCAACCGGTCACGCGGGTGCCCAGAGGTCGCGACAGGGATCCAGCGGAAGGCGCGGATCGAATTTACGGGAATGACCTGCTTCGTACCCCGCCGGGTTATGATGAGGTCCGAATCAGTGAGTGCAAGGGCATACTTTCCGCTGCGAGCGACCAGCTGGTCCTGCTTGTGGAGCTCGCTAAGCTGCCGGTCATAAACGGCTCCGAGCTTACGGCCCAAGTAGATATAGATGTCGCGCCCGCGGCGAGTAAGATGACCAGGGCGAATCACCATCAACTCCTCCCCACGCAGGCCTATTAGGCGGATCGCGACCTGTCTGCTGCCGACGAGTGCGTCATTGATCTCGTAGACAAAGGATGCCAAGGCGACCGTGTTCCACGGGATCGTGACGTTGTTATCACGGCGACAAATTCCATGGTCGCTCAGCTCATAATTCTCCTGGTTCTCCTGTCGGTCAAACCAGCGAACAGCCAACAACAACAGATGAAGCCCAAGGGTTGAAGCGAGGATTTTCAGCGGGGCCCAGGGGTCGACGTATACACCCGCCCAGAGCGAGAGCATGAGCGCGGGAACAGCAAAATAGCGCTCGAGCAGCAGCAGCGTTCCGATATCAAAGCCACTGTCACACCTCGAAACTTTGACCGTCTGCATGGCCCCTCCTGAGCTTGAGATAGCGCCGGACAGTGTTGATGCTGACGTCCAACTCTTTCGCAGCACGCGCCAGACTTCCGGTCTCGCGATACACGGCCGCGACATGCCGCGCAGCCACGCCTTCAAGCGTGTTGTCATCGACATCAGCTTCCCTCCGCCCGGTAAAGCGGGCGTAGTCTGTCGTCTTAAAAATGATACCGCGTTCGAGGATATTCTGCAGTTCACGGATGTTTCCGGGCCACGCGTGCCCCTGCAGGACCTTAAGCTGCCGCTGTGCCAGCGGTGCGAGACCACGGCGATAGCGGTAGTCGTTTGCGATCTCCGCCAAATCCTCCGGGCGCTCCCGGAGCGTGGGCATGCGTAGTTCCACAGTGCTAAGTCGGTAGAACAGGTCTTCGCGAAAATTCCCAGCAGTGACCATCTCGCGCACACAACGATTTGTCGCAGAGAGAATCCGCACGTCTACACGGATCTCCGTGTCTCCCCCTAGCCGTCGAAAGCGCTGCTCCTGAAGAACACGCAACAGCCCCGCCTGTGCCTCTAGACTGAGTTCGCCGACTTCGTCGAGAAACAACGTGCCTTTATCTGCCTGTTCGAACGCTCCTTTTCGCTGCGTCAGCGCCCCGGTAAAGGCACCTTTTTCGTGACCAAAGAGCCGGCTTTCGAGAAGTTGCGGGGAGAGGTCGGCGCAGTTAAAGGTCCAAAACGGCTCGTCCCGCCGCTCAGACTGCCGGTGAATCAAGTAAGCAGCGGTCTCCTTTCCGGTACCGGTCTCTCCGGTAATCAAAACCCGACAGTGCCCTTCGAGGCCCACCGTACGAATCGTGTCCCGGACTTTCTCCATCTGTACGCTGTGGCCCCGAAGCTCGCGATGCCCGAACGTTGCGAACTCCGCAATCGCCTGATGATCCTGCCGGCGCAAGGACTGGCTGGTCGCAAGATGCCGAACCACGTCAGCAAACGCGCTTACATCGCCTAGGCGCCGATAGCGCGACATAGCGGATTGGATCAGGGCGCGATGATCGCCGTGGGCACTAGTCGCAAGCCCGCAGAGGAAGCGTTCTTGCTCGGAGATGTCGTCTCGAGCTGCGACTGCGCGCGCCAGAGAACCGTCTCGCAGGCCGATTACAGTTTTACTGAACAGGCTGAGGTCAATGCCGACCGGTGGTTCGCGGTCACTGTACCAGATTACGACTAGGTTTCGCTGCTTCAGCTTCTGCAATGCCACTACGGTAGAGTTCACGTCCTCGCCCAAGCCGACGCCGACGATGTGAATGCGGCGAACCCCATCTGGTATTTCGCGTTCAAGTACGGGGGACAGCCGGCGCTTACTCACGCCGCGCACCTCGCATACCGAGGTGCGCGCCACGAGGACAGCGGCAGCACAGGCTGCGTCCTCTGCCCAAGCCGACAGGATCATGTCCATTCGTTCAGGCGGGGACCATTTCGGTGCGCACCGGCTCGCGCGGTTTCGGCTGCGGATTCTCGTCCATCACGCGCAATGACTCGCGTGCGACACTCAGCAGTAAGCCGATTGCGATGCTGCTGACTAAGGTAGTGGAACCACCGTAACTAAGTAGAGGCGCGGCGATACCAGTGGTCGGCAATGCGCCTACAACCACGCCGATATGCACGAACGAGGGCAGCCAAAGCATAAGCCCCAGTCCCGAAGCTGCTAGTTGCCCTGTTGCGTCCGGCGTAGCCGCAGAAATTCCAAAGGCCGATGCACCGAGCAGTAGATACAGTAGAATCACGGAAACAACGGCAACAAAGCCGAGCTCTTCTCCGATAATCGAAACGATAAAATCCGTATGCTTCTCCGGAAGATAGGCTTCCTTCATTCGACTGTTGTTGATGCCAACGCCAGTCCAGTGGCCGGAACCCAGTGCGATCAGCGACAGCTTTAGCTGATAGCCTGGCTCCTTCCACCAGTTCAAACGATCCTTCACATTTGTGCTTAGGAATGACATTACGATCACGATACAGACGACCCCAATCAGGCCTCCCAGAACGTAACGCAACTGAAGCCCGGCCAAAAACATCATCATGATCAGCAGCATGGAGCAAATCACGGTGACGCTCAAGCTGCGCTGAAGGACGATCGATCCGATCAGAACCCCGACGCCCAGCACAGGCTTCCACCACGTTCTGAAACGAGCTGCGAAGTGCGGCTTAGCACCGTAGTATCCGGCCAAAAACAACACCACTGCGAGTTTGGCAAACTCGGATGGCTGGACGCTTTGGCCACCAATCGACAGCCAGCGATGCGCCCCGTTGATCGAAGGCGCACAGGGCAGGCTGAGAGTGGGAAACGTATGGGCAATCCCCAAATAAGCCACGGGAACAATCCCCGCGAACAGCAGCCACCAGCGCCAGCGGCAGAACCAACGATAGCCCACCAAGTATGCCATGAAGCCAAAAACTCCACCGACGGCAAGCCATTGCACCTGCTTCTTCAGGTACGCCTCACCATCCGTCGCGGACGACGTGGAGTATAGCATCACGACACCAAGCCCGACCAAGCCGACTACGGAGATCCCGAAGAGCCAGCGCCAGAACAGCAGGGCATTCTTGGTGCGCAGCATCGGTCAGTTCTTGGCAGCTGCCAGCTTGTCCTCAGACTTAGCTTCAGGCTCGGCTTCCACCTCTGGCTTGAGCTTCTCATTGATCGCTGTGACCAACTTCTTCTCCAATTCTGGATCTTCCTTGATCGCCACCTTCGATTGCTCGCGGCCCTGCCCAATGAGAGTCCCGTCGAAGGAGAACCAAGCACCTTTCTTGTCGATAATCTTGAGGTCTGTAGCAACGTCGAGAATCGAACCGGCCTTTGAGATTCCTTCCCCGTACATGATGTCGAATGAAGCCTGCTGGAACGGAGGTGCCAGCTTGTTCTTGACCACCTTCACCACCACACGGTTGCCGATCGGAGTCTGGCTTGAGTCCTTGATGATCTCAGCACGACGGATCTCCATGCGAACGGACGCGTAGAACTTCAAGGCATTTCCGCCGGTCGTGGTCGTCGGATTCCCGTACATCACGCCAATCTTCTCACGGGTCTGGTTGGTGAATATCACACAGGTATTTCCGCGGCTGATCGCACCGGTAAGCTTACGGAGAGCCTGGGACATGAGCCGAGCCTGAAGCCCGACATGCGAGTCTCCCATCTGCCCTTCAATCTCTGCCCGCGGCACGAGAGCTGCCACGGAGTCGATCACCAGCACGTCGATTGCATTGCTGCGGACCAAGGTCTCGGCAATATTGAGTGCATCCTCTCCGCAGTCCGGCTGCGAGACCAGCAGATCCTGGGTGTTGACGCCGAGGAGGCGAGCGTAGGATGGGTCGAGCGCGTGCTCCGTATCGACAAACGCTGCGATGCCCCCATTACGCTGGGCGTTCGCCACCACGCTGAGACAGACCGTGGTTTTTCCGGAAGATTCCGCACCATAGATCTCGACGATTCGCCCGCGAGGTACGCCTGGTATCCCCAGCGCCACGTCCAAAGACATGGCGCCCGTGCTGATTGTACCGATGTCCGCAGTTTTCTTGTCGCCAAGACGCATGATCGAGCCAGCCCCGTGCGTGCGGTCAATCTGGGCAAGGGCCGCGTCGAGATTTCCCTCTGGGGCCCGTGTGTTTTTGGGATCTTTCTTTTTAGCCAAAGCCATATTTTAGTCTCCTGTCGTGAGCTGAATTCGAAGTTGATTTAAAGCGAGTGACACGGTACGCTTTTGGACCGTCTCGCGGTCGCCGCCCAAGCGGCGTTCCAGAACTCGCACGTCATTGTGTACCTGCGTGGCAATAAAAACAAGCCCAACTGGCTTTTTATCCGAACCTCCACCGGGGCCGGCGATCCCAGTGACCGCGATTCCGGCCTCAAGATCCAGCCGCCCGCAGAGACCGCGCACCATTGCCTCCGCGGTCTCCGCACTGACTGCGCCGTGGGTATCAAGCGTCGCTTCCGGAACGCCGAGCAATTGGTGTTTGAATGCGTTGCTGTAGGTGATCATGCCGCCTGAAAAGACGTCTGAGACGCCCGGACGGGCCGTGATCGCGCTGCCGATTCCACCTCCCGTACAGGACTCCGCCACACCGAGGCGCGCCCCGCGTACCCGCAATTTAGCGACCACGCATTCCGCAAGATCGCCCTCGATTGCGAACTCCGCAAACTCGGCCATGATCGCGGCGAACGCCAGAGAAAGCTGCGAGGAGCATGCCGTAGCCGTAACGCGCACCGCCGTGGCACCATACGAAACACAGTACGCAGGTGAAACCTGAGGAAAGTCCGCCAAGACGGCGAGCACGCGCTGCTCCACCTCTGGCTCTCCGACATCGAAGACCTTTAACTCCCTCGTTGCGGAGTTCGCAGCAAACAGCGCCTGCAGGCGAGGCACAATACGCTCCCGCATCACTGCGCCGAACTCTCGGGGTGGGCCGGGGAGCATGCCGACGGCCCGGGTTCCATTTGTGCACCACAATCCTGGCGCGACGCCTGCGGAGTTCGCCAGGATTTCCGCGCCAGCCGCTGTATGTGATTGGGCGTCGAGCTGTCCGGGGGAGATCTCCTTGCCCCGGGATTCAAGCGCCTGTCGCGAGTGCGCTTCCGCCTCTGGGGAAAACGCATAGGGTAAGGCAAGCGCATCGGCGATGGCTGCCCGCGATAGATCATCCCGCGTTGGGCCAAGGCCGCCAATGGTCAAAACCAAGGCCCCGCGCTCGAGCGCACTGCGCACTGCACCAGCCACGGTTTCGCGACTGTCAGGAACGCAGGTTTCACGATCAATACCCAAACCAATCTCAGCCAGCATCTTGCCAGCTGTGACCAGGTTGGTATTCAGCGTCCGACCTGCCAGCAATTCATCCCCGATCGAAACGACTTCAATACTCACTAGATCGCCCGTCAGACTTCCAGCAGCTCTTTCTCTTTGGCCGCCGCACGATCATCGGCCTGCTTCGTGTAGTTGTTCGTCAGCTCTTGTACTTCTTCCTGTAGCTCCTTGAGGTCATCCTGGGTGATATCCGAAGCCTTCTCTGCCTTTTTGGCGAAATCGTTCGATTCTCGCCGAATGCCGCGAATCTGCACGCGAGCCTCCTCAGCACGCTTGCTGACCTGCTTGGCCAAATCACGCCGCCGTTCTTCACTCAGCTCTGGTACGGGCAAGCGCACGACGCGCCCATCACTGACTGGGCTGATCCCAATGTTAGCCGCGATGATCGCCTTCTCGATGCTGCCGATTGAGGTCGGATCGAAAGGCTGGACGACGAGCATCCGCGGCTCGGGTGTGCTGATGTTCGCCAGTTCACGCAAGCGTGTCTGGGCGCCGTAGTATTCGACCATGATGCCTTCTACCAGCGCGGGAGATGCCTTCCCGGTACGAAATCCGGCTAGGGCCTGCTCAAACGCATCCAGCGCGCCCATCATACGCTCTTCGGTCGATTCTGCGAGGTCGTCAATTTCTGGCATGCTATGCCTCCATTATCGGTGATTCAGGGACTGAGTGCTGGCAATGAGTCATTGCCTTCAAAGTTCTTTAGTGCTCGGACAGTGCGGAATTTCGTGTCCAGCATGAAAAGTGCAGTCCGGCCGCCCACGGTCCGGGCACAGACGATGTGCCGCCCGTCCGCTGCCCAAGTGGGCTCCTCCCAGTCACCGCCGACATCATCGTGCGCGTATTCGACGACGCGCTGCTTACGGGGAAGGTTCATGTCTACGAAGCCAATGCGATAACTCCGCCCTCGGCGCTGCGCGAAGCAAATGCGGTTGGTAAGTGGGCACCAGTCCGGTGAGACAGCCTCGTTGGTGTCCACCATGATCTTCTCTGCGGGGCCACCATTCGCTGACATCACATACAATGTGGGACGCATCCCGGAGCGATCCGAGACGAAGCAAATCAGGCGGTCGTCAGGAGACCAGCACGGCGATGTGTCCACAATTTTTGAATTTTGGGTAAGCCTCTTCTTGCCGTCCTGCACTACCCCGCGGGCATAGATATCTACTTCCCCATTCAGACTCAAGCAAAGCGCAGCGTACTTTCCGCTGTTGGAAAGCGATGCGTTAGAGTTCAGCCCGCGCTCACTCGAGAGCGTCCGCTGCTGCATGGTACTCGTATCCACGAGGCGAACCTGATTGGCGATTAGTGAGTAGCTTGTGTAGGTAAGGAACTGGCCCTGCGGCCCCCATTCCGGCTCGACGCTTAAATGCTGATTGTAGGTCAGCTGCCTCGGGCCTGCGCCATCGAAGTCCGCCAGCCAGATTTCCTTCACGCCTGCTCGTTCCTTTACGTAGGCCAGCTTAGCATGGCAAGGGCCCGCCTTCGCATCAGGAAAGGTACGAGTGATCAACTCGTCAACCGCGGCGTGGACCACATGCTTAAGCGCCACCTCCGTGGCGGCATTCTTGCGAAACGCAAACAATTGCTTGCCGCCGCCAGACAGACGAAACACCAGATCATGCTGCCCAGTTGCGCTGTACTCGACGGCCAGCGCGTAAGTCGATCCGCCAGCCCCCGGCGTGAACCAGTCCGCGTAAAGAATCGCGTCGGACACCGCCCTGTCCACATCGGCATTTCCGGACGATTTAATGCTAATGGTTGGGTTACCTGTGGCATCCGCAGCCGCTTTGTCTACGCGAATTTCATTCGCGTAGACACAATAAGACAGTGACAATACAAAAAGAGCGCGAATCATGAGCGGTGGGAATTCCAAAGCAGGAGGTGGTTGCGGCGGCACGACGATTCCCGAATGGTAATACGCGCAGGCGGTTTGTAAACCTATTTGTGCGCACACACTCCTCTGATGACTCGTCAGAAATCAGGTTCCGAAATAGCGGTCCCCATAATCCCCCAAGCCCGGCACGATGTAGGCATTCTCATCCAGTCGCTCATCGATTGCCGCTGTGATGATTCGGACTTCCGGCGCGATACCGCGAAGTCGCGCGATACCTTCTGGGGCCGCAACGACACAAACAACGGTTACCGTCTTGGCACCAGCCTCGCGCAGCGCGGTCAACGAGTCGCACATCGAGCCTCCCGTAGCGAGCATCGGATCCAAAAGCATCACATGGCAATCTGCCAAATTGGCAGGCAGCTTCTGGTAGTAAGCACGCGCCACGGCTGACTCCTCGTCACGCTCCAAACCGATAAAGCCAACAGCCGCGTTGGGCACCAGCTCACGCGCTGTCTCAAGCAACGCCAGGCCTGCCCGCAACACGGGAACCAAGCAAACCGGGTGCGCCAGAGTTCGCCCGACGGCCGCCGACAGCGGCGTCTGAATCTTTCGTGGTCGTGTCGCCACCTCTCGCAACGCCTCGGCAGTAAGCAGTGATGCCAGCCGTACGGAATTCTCGCGAAAGTCTGCTGGGCCGGTCGCGCGGTCACGCAGAATAGTCAGAGCGGCTTGGGCCACCGGATGATCGACTAACTTTACTCCCGCTATTGCGACCCCAGAGTTGGCCGTGCCGATGTCTTCCTGCCAGAGTTCCGGGTTACCGGCTATGAACGCCGACATCATTGCCACACAGCCGTCATCATCTAGGTTGGTGACCTCTACCCCTCCATCACGCAGCCAGTCGAAATCTCCCCCGAAAGTTCGCGCCTCTCCAATTACAACACGCCCAATTCGAAACTGCCTAATCAAACCACTGCAGTAAAGACAAGGGGCCAATGTGCTAACCATGGTCGTGTCACCGTAGTAGCCAATACGACCGGCACTGCGAAACGCATCGGTCTCTCCATGAATCGAAGGGTCGTTCTGCTGCACGCGGCGATTTCGTCCGCGGCCCAACAGCCTGCCGTGTCTGTCGAACAATGCTGCTCCAATGGGGATCCCCCCCTCAGCCAAGCCCTCTTCAGCCTGCTCAATTGCCACATCCAGCATCTCCAGATCAGTCATCTCTCCCCTACCTTGCCAATTCTGAGCCTTTACGACCCCCATAACACGAAGCAGCCCCGCACTTAACGACCCGCTCACACTTGATGGAACCGCCAATCATTGCAACCTTTTGGGCTCAGATCTGCCCGCGAAGTTTCGCCCAGACCAGGCCGAGGTACTCGTGCATTGCGGTGTTCGCACGCTGGAAGCCGCGGGGGCTTGGAAAGAAATAGCCCGGACTAAGACTGAATCTCTGCCCGGTAAGAAAGTTTGCCGGCGAGGCAATAGGTGCGAGGCCCTGCTTCCGGAACAAGCACATCGCTCGAACCATGTGCGAAGCACTCGTCACCAACACGAACGGCTCCGTGCCAAGGTGTTCCGTGAGATTAACGGCTTCCTCGTAGGTAATCTTCGAGCGCCCGTCCACAATGATCCGGCTCTCCTCGACACCAAGATCCAGCGCTGCTTCCGCCAGAATCTCCGCATTCGGGGTAATTCCGAATACTGCGCCTCCGGATACAATCAGCTTTGCATCCGGTAGTCGCCGTAATTGTCGAATCCCCTCAACCAGTCGTGCCAAGGTCACAGGGTTCAACTTTGAGGTCGCGGCGAGACGCGAATCCATCTTGTGTGCGCCACCCAGCACCACGACGAACCTGCAATCCCCCTCCACCGGCTGAGTCAACGGCGGATGTTGCCACTCCAATACTTGCAACATCCAGCCAGCTACAGGGCCTATACTCAGCAGCACGGTCAGCACACAAGCAACCGTGACAAGCCAACGGCCAAGCCGCCTGGTCCGCTTCCTCCATAGCAGGATCGTACCGACGACCAAAAGAAGGACCACTGCCGACAGCGGATACAGCAAATGTCCCGCAATCTTCTTGATGACAAATGCCCAGCCCATTAGGCCTCAGCTCCCGGTTCCAGACAAGCCTTCAATTGAGGCCAGCGCATTGGCTGTCCAAGTATGATGCGCAAGACAATCACTGCGGGCCTGTACACCAGTCCTGGCACGTAGACCCGGGTCTGCGAGATAGCGCAGCAACGCCTTCTCCAGGCCGTTTTCATCCTCTTGGTCAAAGAGCACTGCATTCTCCCCATCTCGCAGCACCATCTCGATCGGCTCAGTTGCGGGCGCTACCACCGCTCGCTCGAGGGCCATATACTCGAATAGCTTCAGCGGCGACCGATAGGCGTTGCTCTGGGGAATAGTCGCAATGTCCATAGCGCAGACATACTCGGCAATCTCCGCCCGAGTCACCGCCCCCGCAAATACTAAATGGTCTCGCACACCGACCTCCGCCGCTTGCGCCTCTAGCTCTTCCTGAAGAGTCCCATCTCCAACCATCAGCAGCTTCGCGTCGTAGCCCTGGTCCCGCACCCGAGCCAAACCAGAAACGAGGCCCGGAAGGTTATGCCAGTGTACCAGCCATCCCACAAAACCAATCACCACTGACGACCCTAGGCTGAATTTCTCACGTACCCGTTGGCCACCTCCAACCTCGGAAAACGCCACTTCATCAATCGCATTGGGAAGCACAATCACCTTTCCTTCCTCGATACCAAGTTCCACGATGCGGCGCTTCAGGTGTGGAGAGACAACCACAACTCGATCAGCACGGCCAAGCAAGAACCGATCAGACCACAACGCAACAGGCTTCAACAATGGCTGCTTCCGAATTCGTTCGTCACAGACCAACTCATTCACCTCCACCACCAAAGGAATCTTGAAGCGGCGTGCCAGCAATGCCGTAGAAAACAAGAAGAACGCATGCCGCTCGTAGATCAGATCGTACTTCTCAGCCTCAAGCAGTCCACGATTGCGCCACCAAGCTGCGAGATTGTAGCCAACCTCCATGAATTCAAAGAGAAATCCCGGTGCGCGGGCCGCGAGCCGACTCAACAGGCCTCCGCCTTCCTTTCCACTAAATGGTGTGCTGCCTTGACTCTCGCGTGGGTCCACCCCCGTTGGGCTCGATAACTCAATCTCGTAGCCAAGCTTCACGAGCGCATTCGCGATCCCCGCAATATGCACACCCTCACCACCCGTCCCACGGGTCCGAAAATGGTACAAGACCTTCACGAAGTCAGCGTGCTCAGCATACCGTCACGCCTCCGCTGGCCCATCCTCGAGCCCTCCCACTAATTCCACGTGCTCTCGCGCCTCTGTCCATGCCGCAAGGCGAGCGTCGCAGGTCAGAATTGTGGCACCACAGACCCGTGCCGTCGCCACAATCCAAATGTCGTTGTCACCCAACTCTGGATACAATGCAGCAAGATGTCCGAACTCATGAAGTACATCAGCACTCAAATCCACGACAACAAAACTCTTCGAAGCCTTCAGAAGCCAGTTATCGTCCCGATGACGCCACCCCGCTGCAGTTGCGTATGCCAATGCCTCTCCAAGAGAAACCGTACTTACCAATGGGCGAGAAGGACTGGTAGCGAGTCCGTAGCGCACATCCAACTCGCGCGCCGCATCCCGCTGTCGCAGCAGCAGTAAAAACACGTCAGTGTCCATGAGCAGGGGACCGTTCATACTCCCCCCAACCTTCGGATGCCGGCAAGAATCTCCTCGTCCCCTTCCACGCCGGGCCAGCCTGCCAGATCGACCGACGGCTCCAAACGGAGAGCCTGAGTATGCATAGTCTTCCTTCCAGCGTGCGCCTGCGGCACCACGCTGAAGAACTGCTCGCTCTCCTCAGCCTTCCTCATCAACTTCGCTTCGACACGAAGCAATGCACCAGAGGGCCGGAAGATTGCCGTTCCCTCAATTACAATACGCCCACCCCAAAGCTTCCCCAGCTGAGTACGATCGGCTGGCAACCAAAGACCGTGTAGCCGCTCCCCGCCATGCAAGGTCATGATGAAACTTGCATCGCTGGATCGGATGGTATCCAAAGATCCCATTACACGACTCGCAACCGGAGGAGGGGTTTCCTTCGACAACTCAGCTGCCTGCTTCAGCACGTCAGCGTTCACCGTTAACGCCTCACGTCCCTGCAATCGCCCACCTGAGATAGTGACAGCCTCAACACCGTAGCGCGAAAAGCGGCGCAATGACGCAACGCGGCGCAGAAGCTGTGCGTCGAACCGTCTGCTATCTACCAAACGCGCGGCTACATCACGCATTACCGAAGCCAGCACTTCGAAGCCGGTCTCCTCGGGATCGGGCGGTGTCCAGAACAGGGTGGGTTGCCGATAGTAAGATGCTGCAGTTTCGCCAAATGCCTTGGTTGCAAACGACAGCTCAGCATTGCCTGCCTGCACGTCCGCTCCAACAAAACGAATAGCAGCTGCAGCCTGCAACCAATCAGGACTACCTTTGAGGCTGCTCCGAAGTTGAAATGCCATCGCGACTGAGCCAGCGATGCTGGACTCGGCCCAGCGAATCACCTCAGCAATTCCGCCCGGCGAAACAACTTCCCCTTCGGCGGCCTGAATTGAAAAGACGTAATGGGATGTAGCCATAACAGAAAAAGCCCGCCACGCAATGTGGCGGGCCCTTTTCAGGTTCCTGAGCTCAGGATTACCAAGTCAGTGAGGAAGGCTCGTCCACGAAGATCCAGTAGCCAATTCCTGGTTCCAAGGTCGCTACTGTCACGTAGTCGTCGCCGACCTGCTTCCTCGCGATCGCACCAGCCGGTACGCTTACCGGAGCACCGACGCCAACCACATTCCAGCCCGTGGTCAGCGCCACGGATCCGGATGCGGCGGCTGTACCAACGACCAACAAGCTCGTCTCCGCGCCCGGGTTAAAAACCCAGTAGCCAGCGCCCACCTCAATGCTCGAAGCAGCAACCTGCTCGCTATTGAGATAGGTGCGTACACTGTCCGCAAGATCACCGAATACGGCAGCCGGACTGACGTCACTTGGCGCGACCGGTGTGCTCACCAAGTTCCAACCACTTGCGAGCTCGATCGTCGCCTGGGCAGCAACGGCCTCGCTTCCGCCAGCGGAGCGAGCAGTACCAGTCAGCACCGGACTTGGCTGATCTGCGGGAAAACTCAACCCGGTACCAACGGCGCGAATCGGTCGAGGCCCATCTGCATTCGGCGTGATGGTGCTGTAGCCGACGCGCATTCCGGTGGAACGGACGTTAACCACCGAAATCGTGAACAAAGAGTCGTTCGTCCACGTTCCAGTCATGTCAGCGTCCAACCCATCACTGAAGTCGAACAGATCGTGAATGATCGGTGCATTCCAAGTACCAACGAGCCCTGGTGGCGTGTTCGTCACTTTGTCGAAGTCGATCGTCAGGGTATCCCCATCGGTAATCGTCCCGGATCCGTCGCCAGTACTGCCAAACGCCGTGATAACAGGCTTGGGCGCGGCGGCTGGGATGTTGGCAACCGCATCCTGCAGGGTACCTACCAGGATACTACCACGAACACGCAGGGGATAGCCAATGCCTGTCGGTGGTGTGTAGCTGTGGAGTGGAGCCCCACCGTTCTTAGACACGCTGTATGTCCCACCAGTCAGCGAGACCGTGATATCATCGCCTTCCGCATAGGTGCCAATGTGGCGTGTGTAGCGCCCTGGTGGTGTGTGGTAGGTGTGTAGAGAGCCGCTCCCCTCAAGGGTGACACCAAACTCGAGCGTGTTCACATCATGGTATGGCCCGATAACCAAGTCCGTCTGCGAGGTGAAGCCAATGGCCCTAATCTCGTCGGTCCCGGTAGCAGTGATCGTGATGTCGGCGTCTCCAGCGACCAACAGCGTACTACTGTGGGCACCAGCCTTCCAGAGACCGTCACCAAGTGCGAAGCCAGTACGGGCAATAGTATTCTCCGTCGCAGTCACATCCTTCTGAGCAATCCAAACAACCTTATTGACCACACCGAAGTCGCCAACCATCAGCGGTGATGGTGCGTCAGCAGCACCAAGGGCCGGGCCAACCGCATCCAAGATCGGTGTCGTTCCAGTCGGCTTCACACGGAGCTGCCCAACTTGAATCCCTGCAGCATTCGTCACATCCGATACGATGATCTGGAAGGTTTTGTGGTCGAGCCAGCGACCGTTGTAGGCCGTGCCCAAACTGACGATGCCGCCGTTGAAGGGGTTTTCAAAGGTGAACAAGGCGTCAACTCCAGCCTGGCCAACGTCGCTGCCATCATGGCCGCCACGGTCGGTATCCTGAGCAAACTTAATCAGCAGGAAGTCGCCACTGTTCCAAGCCGCAACGTCATCGTCGAAATCACCCGCTTCCAAGGACTGGAGGATCGGACGGTTGGTCCAGCTGACCCGTGGGTCATAAAGCGTGGATCCCGGCGTTCCGATGTTGGCGCAAGCGCTGACTGGATAGTCAGCATCCACAAGAACACGGCTTGAGGTGTAGACCCGAACGCTATTCACTGTCACATAACGCTGGGTGCCTGCATACTCGACCCGAACGACGTCATCCTCCGCCAAGGTTGCCACGTGCGGCCGGACCGTCTGACCGTTGTCAATCACAGCCAGACTGCCGGTCGCAGCCAGCACATGTGCCGCTAGATCATAGGCCTGCAGACTTACGTCGCCTGTTGCTTCGACATCAGCAGTTCTGATGGTCTTTACGAAGCCGAATGCCAAGGCAGCGTTCGGATCGTCGATCGTGAACTGTACGAACCCGTCCCCGCCCGTAAGCGAGGAGCTAGAGCAACCTAGGCCACCCCAGATTGATGCGCCCGCATTGCCAACCAGATTGTTATCGCCGTCGATAGTCGCGTCTAGTACTCCAAACCACGGTATCGGATAGCCGTTATCATCCGAGGCAAACAGCCCCTGCAGAGTCGCGAATCCGTTCGCCGCTGGGCTGAAGTTTGTGGGGATCTCTTGAGTGATAGGCAGTGTGCCCGCAGCAGTCACTGTCGTCACACCAGACTCAAGTGTCGACCCAAGCTCATCAGAAACCGAGATCACGTAGGTCAAGTTGTCTGCCCAGCCCCCCGTGTAGGCAGCGCCCAAGGCTGCGTCGAAGGTCCAAATCTGATTGATCACCGTGGCATTATGAGGGGCAGCACCACCGGGCTGGCTGCCAGCAACACTCAAAGTAAGAGTCAACAGGAAGTCAAAACCACCACCTACGTCGGTCTGCACGAAGCTTACCAATTCTGGTGGCGCAGAGATGATTGCGTTGTTGATCGCCTGACTGTTGGTTTCGTTCATGTATGCATTTGCGTAGAACGGAAGATCACGATCCACATTCACCGCTGGGCGCTGACTAGTGTAGCGCACGACGCCGTTCACCAAGTACTGAATCGATTGCGTGCGAGTTAGCGCTACCCGAATGGTGTCCCCTTCGGCCCACGACCCAAACGTCCCAACCTTGCCGAGATTTTCCCAGACCTGGAACAGTCCAGACCCTGCAAGCTGTGCGCCGAACAAAATATTCGTAGGCTCAGCACTTGTGTCATCTGCACTGAAGCCAAAGATCGTGTTTCCACCAAGTGTGCCAGCAGTAAACTCAATGTAGGAATCCGAACGAGTACCTCGAGCGATGCATTGCGCTGACACAGCGCCAGTTGGGCCGTTGAGATTTGAGGAACGCGTCAGGGTGTTGTCAGTGGCCAAGCCATTCACAACATTGTTCCACTGAATTTCTTCACCAGCATTCCGGAACTCACCGTAATCACCAGTGGTGACCGGACTTGCTGTCACCCAAGCCTCAAGTGCCGTGAAGCCGAATGGTGCGATGAATGTTGTGCCCGGATGGATCTGCACATCACCGATCGATGGTGTGCTTCCGCCTTGTGTGTTCAGCACGCTCATCACAAACACGCTGTTCGAAGTCCATGTACCGGACAGGTCATTACCGTAGCTCGCTGTAGCACCGACTGACGTCCGAAAGACGAACAAGCTATTCACTGTCGCGTTGTCCAAATCAGCTCCGGCCCCAGTTGTCGCCTGGTCGAAGGTGATCGTCAGCGTATCCCCCACACTTAGCAGATTGGCGCTCGGGTCAGCATCATCGACGTCATCCCACACGGCGCTTACAACAGTCGGTGCGATTGCCAGTGCGGGATCACCCATCCGAACTTCAGTAAGCGATCCATTCGCAGTGAAGATTCGAGCGAAGACTTCCAGCGGGTACCGACGGCTGTCAAAATCGGCCGTGTGGCGTGTCTCATCATTGACCTGATACAAGACACTCGAGCCAACAATCCGCACCCGCACGATGTCGCCCAGACGCACAGTGCCGAATGTTCCTGGACTCTCGCCGCGAACTCGGGGTACGAACAAATTGTGCTGACCGGAGAAGTCAAGACTGTAGTCAAGCGCGGGATCACCGATCTCTCTCCAGCCCAACTGGAACGTAGTTCCCAAGTCCGTAATGCGGATTTCGACGAACGTGTCTCCTTCCAGAACTACTTGGGTGCTGTCAGTGAACGCATCATAAAGATCGAGCGCGCTGGTCTTGTTCAGAGTCCCGCTGCCGCCATCGGTGGTGTTGACGGAATTCTCCCATGTCACTGCAATGCCAGCTTCGCGGAACTGGCCGAAGTCGCCGGTTAGCGCCACTGTGCCGTAGTCAACCGTTGCATATCCGCTGGTTGCGGCAGCGTTGGTAATCTGAGTTTCACCAGCAATGCCGAATAGGGTGGTGTCCAATACCAAGTTGTGCCCTGTCGAGTCCGTCAAGGTGATGACGAAATTCGACGCATCGGTCCATGAACCGTCGTAATCCGCACCCAGCACATTGGCAGCACGGGAGCTTGCCGTTGAGGAGGTGAAGAGCGCATCGATTGCTGTTTTGTCCTGATCCACCCCAACACCGCCAGGCGCGTTGCCTGCCTCACTAAGGGTAAGGGTGATCGTGTCTACTCCGTCCACTGACCCGTTTGCGTTGTCAGCATCGTTAGCGATTGCAGACACCAGCGTTGGAGGAGCCACCAGGGTATCATCTCCGATGTAGCGCACATTTGACAGCGTGCCGTTCTGCATCGATGTACCGATGTACAGCGGCCGGAAGGTTACAGGCAGTGCCAGCGTAGAAGTAAACACTACGGTGTTGTTCTTCAAGTAGCTGACTGTAGTTCCAGACAGCTGGATACAGAACACGTCGCCTGCAACGTACGTTCCTAGTGATGGGCCAGTCGAGGTACTGAGCACGGGGATCTCCGGCGCGGTCCGCTCACGGACCCAAACCTGCCCCTGTCCGAGCGCAAAGGCATACATCAGATCGTCGGGATGCTCGACATCAGAATCGTTCGTAATACCAATGATCGCGCCTGCGAGGGTGTCTTCAGTACGTCCGTTTGGCTCGAAGTCGTCTTCGATGGTAAAAGTGACCGTCAGGTCGCCGTAGGCGAAGGACTGTGTCGATGTGGCGCCAGATAAAATGCTTGGCACGACATTAGCAGCTGTGATATCTGCCCCGCTGGCCGTCATCTGATGGAGATTCGTCCAAGTGACTGGCGTGGACCCCAATTTGGTCGTGCCGAAGCGGCCGGTCAACACTGGGCTCCGCTCGTCCGAGGCAGCACTTGCAGCAGTCGCATCCTGTATTGCGGTGCCGCCTAAATTCGGTACCACAGTCGTGACGCCGATCCTAATGTTCGACAAACCACCCGTATCAGTTACGGTTGCACAGTAGGTCGTTGCGTTGGCCCACGCACCACTCAGGGTACCTGGACTTTCGCTCATCGTGAACAGATCATTAAACGAAGCATTCGGTTGATTTGTCTCGATGTTGAAGCTAATCGTGAACTTATCACCAACACCGTAGACATCGTCCGCTTCAGTCGGATCTTCAATGGCCAGGCCTGTGATGTATGGGCTGGCCGGTACAGTCGGGCAGGTGACGACATTAGAGAGCGTTGCGTTGTCCTGCAGCAGGCCGGCCTCTATCCGAAGAGGGTAGTCGTCGCGCAAAACCGGACGGCCCGATGTCGCGAAGACTGTGCCGTTCAACTTGTAGACAACAGTGGTGCCGACAATGGCCACCTCAACTTCATCGCCAGTCTGATAAGTCACAGTGCCGCCCTTGAATTCCAGAACCCCGTTGAGGAGTGTATTCAAATAGCCACCGCTGCGAATCCAGACACCATAGATAAACTCTGAGACGCGGTTGTCACGATTGTAGACGTCACCGAATCCCAAGATGCGATCGGTGTCCGTTTCAATGATCGTCGTCCGCACAAAGCAGTCGTCACCCGCGATTTCCTGGACCGAGATAGCACCTGCAGTCCAAGCGAGGTGTCCCTCCTCGTCTACATCGCGAACCAACTCGCTACCTGCAGGATTGGTGACATCGGTTAGATCAGTCCAGACGACGTCGGCGGTGGCGCCAGATCCGGCCACCTCTACAATGATGGTAAGGAGAGAGCTATCAGTAATAGTTCCGTCACTGACGACCACGTAGACCGTATAGGTTCCTACATCGCCAGCCTGCGGTGTCCATTCGAAGGCGCCACCTGTCGTAATTGACGGTGACGTGACGCTGGGAGCCGGAGGCGCGAAAGTGCTCAGGCTAAAGGCCAAGGTGTCGGTTGGGTCGTCGCTATCCGTCGCGTTTGCCGTAAACGCCAGGGATGCCCCTTCGTTCACATACTTTGTGGTGCCGATATTGGCCAAGATTGGGGCGCTGTTCACATCGCTTACGGTGATGGTAATAATCTCAGTATCGATAGCCCCTTCTGAATCAGTGACAGAAACAGTCATGTTGTATACGTTACCCCCTTGTGCTTCAGTCGGCGTCCACGAGAACGTACCAGTGCTGGAGTCGATCGTTGCGCCGGCTGCAAGTGCAGCCACATCCAGGCTGTACGACAGAGTCTGGGCTGGGAGGTCAGCGTCAGTGGCAACGGCTACAAAAGTCAATTGAACCAGTTCGTCCACTGCTTGAGCACCGATTGGTAGGAGAACTGGATCCTCATTCACTTCAACAAAGGTCACGGTAACAGTAATCAGGGTGGATTGAGCTTCGTCATCTGTAATCAGCACACTCAGGGAGAAGTCCTGTGTGGCTTCGAAGAACGACTGGGCTGCTGCAGTGTCCAATGCGCCGGTGGCGCCAGCCATGGGCGTAAAGGCACCACTTTCGTTACCTGTTTGAATCGCAAAGCTTGCGATAGAGTTTTCGTCCGTTGCAACCACAGTGAAATTCGCGGGGATCGCCGTTTCGAGAGCCGTGAAGGTCTGATCCACAGCAACAGGTGGCTCCAGAACATTCGTCAGATTCACCGTGATGATCGCGGTGTCCGTGAGCCCGGCCGCATCAGTCGTAAGGACGTTAAGCGTGAAGATTGGTGTGGTCTCAAAATCGAGCACGCTCGCGTCGGCGACAGACAATACGAATGTCGTCGGGTCAATTGCAAAACCACCGCTGTCGTTACCAGAAGTGATAGTGAGTACGACGTTGTCGTTGGCGTCTTCCTCTATAACAACCACCGTCCCGAGAGCAGTGCCTGCGACCTCGTTCTCATTGGAGGTAAAGGCCTGGTCGAGCACCTCTGGCGCTTCATTGATGTCATTCAAGTAGACCGTGATGGTGGCTACTGCGGACAGCGTTCCGGTACCGTCGTCATTCACACGACTCGTTAGTGTAAAGGATGGGCTCACTTCGTAGTTGAGCGAGAGCACGTCCGCAACCTGCAGGTACGCTGTCGTGCTGGTAGCCGAGGCCAGAGTGAAGACCGCGGATACCGGGTCGAACACGAAGGTCAAAGTATCGCCTGTGTCCTGGTCAGTCGCGATGACTGTGCCGACCGTTGTTGCGTTGGCGGTGTTCTCGTCAAAGGAGAAGGACTGGCCTGCATAAACCGGTGTGTCGTTTGCGTCCAGAATACTGATGCAAACAGCTCCCTCATCCAGGTTTTCTACATAGACTGCACCAGCGTCTTCGTCGGCCGTGACGGAAAGCTCGGCATTGTTCGAGAATGGCGCCCCCACAACAAGGGTGGTTCCGTCCAGATCAATGGCAACACCGTAACGGTCGTCAGCTTCGCCGTCGGATGCGACTTCCTTGGTGTCCTGCACCCACTCTGCATCGCTTTGCTCGAAAGTGTAGACTGCACCCGCGTCGGTCGCGGTATAGTCGTCGTATGCGGCTGCTACTGCGAAGCGAGTGCCATCAATACTCACGGCACTACCGAAGCGGTCACTGGCTTCGGCGTCACTAGCTTCAACCTTTTGCTGCTGATTCCAGGAAGTGCCTTCGCGCTCCCAGACATAGGCGCTACCAGAATCAATCCCGCCAGTGCCGTCATCAGCTGGCGCCCCAACGATCGCGAATTCACCGGACACTGCGATTGCCGATCCAGCAGCATCTGCTGTGTCGCCGTCGCTGGCCTGCAGTTTGGCCTGTTGGCTCCACGTGCCAGCATTCAGAGTAAAGATGTAACCAGCGCCTGCTCCGGAGCCAGCATCGTCTTCGCCAGAAGCACCAACTGCGATCGTCGTCCCATCAATGTCAACGCTTACGCCGAACAGATCGAGCGGGGCGAAGTCCGTTGCGTACAGAACCTGGGTTTCGCTCCAGACGCCTGCGGTCCGATCGTAAACGACCACGCCACCGACATCTCCCACGATACCGTCCAGCTTGGGAACGCCGACCACGATCGTATCGCCGTCAATTCCCACGCTAGTGCCGAAAAAGTCGAGCTTCTCGCGAGTGCTTGCAGTAAGAATTTGCTGCTGTGTCCAGAACCCGGCAGCGTATACATAGACATAAGCGGCGCCGCGGCCGTCGTCCTGGTTCTCAGCGCCAACGACAATGGTGGTGCCATCTGCGGCAACCGATGTGCCGAAATGGTCATTGGCGGAGCGGTCGCTGGCAACCAGTTTCCCTTCCTGCTGCCAAACTTGGTTCGTCAAGCGATAGACATAGGCGGCACCACTCTCGGGATCGACTGCAGGATTGGCTGCGTCCCCGTTGGCGCCAACCACAAGAAGGTCACCGCTGATGGCAACAGAGGAGCCGAAGAGCTGCTCGTATAGTTCATCGCATGGGACGATGATCTGCTGATCGTAATCAACGTTCTGCCCCGCATTGTCGTCGGTCACATTCACGTTCAGCTTCAGCTGCGGCTCGATTTCATGATCGAGCTGCGTGGGATCAAGAACCGTGATGATGCCAGTGCCTGCGGCAACGCTGAAGGCTGTAGCGCCTGAGCCGCCAGCAGTGAATAGAGTATAGTTGGAGACGCCGTCTGTCGGATCGACGTCGGTACCAACCACTGTGCCGACCACAGTCCCGGCCAGCGCATCTTCGAAGACGGTGTAGGTTTGGGTTGCTACAGTTGGTACCGTATTAATGCTCAGGGCATTCACTACGGTATTACTGTCAGTGACGGTGATAACACCGTCGCTCATTGCGACATCGATCGTGCTTATACTGGTATTACCCACTGCCACGAAGTTTTCCGTAGGACGAAAGCTCAACACTGAAAGCAAGTTTGCGACGGTATCTCGATTGCCACTATTGGAGACATAGAGGCCGGGGCTCACTTCCGAGAGATGCGCGAAGTTCGTCGTGATTGTCTTCGAGGTGACCGGGTCACTCCCGTCGTTGGTGGTGTCGTTCAAACACAGATTAAGCTCGGCGGAGAACTCGGCGACTGCATTAACGGCTTCGACCACAGCGAAGGCGCAGGTTACGCCTGACGTGATGTTGATCGTCAGAGTATTATCCACTGCATTATATGCTGCATTAGCACCACCGTCGGTACGGGTATCGAGGATCTCTACGGTCACGCCGTCGAAAGATGACTGAGGAGAACTTACCCATAGATCAAAGTCGTCGTCATCGTCAGCGTCGGTGGATGTAATCCGGTGTTGCACTTCACCTGAGTCGGCTGGGCTGACAGTGACCGACATCGTGAGAATCTGTGCAGGAGTATGGACGCCAGCGTTCGGACAGCCCACGGGATTCCCAAAGTAATTGTCTATATCACTCACTAATGCAGCGGTGAATGGGGCGACGAACTTGTTGTCGTTGATGTTATGAATGGGATTGGGATTCGTCAAGGTAGGAGCATCATTCTGGGACAGTGCGCGAACGAGTGTCTGCGAATCACGGACGATTGATGCGTCAACGTTATCAGTCACTGAAATTGTAAATGTGGTAATGTCTGTGCTACCGGGCATGATCCGGTTATTCGTCGGCGTAAAGGTCAAGCCTTGGAGCGCGGTCGTCGTTGCGGTCGTCGTTCCGCTGATGGTGTAAACGATCGGCACAGTGGTTCCAGCTGTTTCGTTATCCTGAACAGTGATCGTGTAACCAAAAGGCTCCTGTAAGGTCAGTGGCACTGGACCAGTGAGCGCGGTCAGAACCAATACGATCGTCTCTTCGAATGTATCGAAGGTGACATCGTCAAGAACGTCCAGGGTTACGGAGAGTGTATCGCCGTCGACAGATCCGGCTGGGAACGTCAGGATAGTCGAAGTGAAAGCGGTGTAGTCACTATTCACGGTGGCAGTGCCAGTGGCGGCATCACTAACAGTGAAGTATGCTGCACTGACGAGCGGGCCACCTGCGTTTGGAATGCTCAATGTCACATTGACGGTCCGGGTGACGTCGGCCTCACCGATGGTCACGCCGGTCGAGTCGAAGGAGATGAAGGGATTGTCTTCGTCTGCAATCGAGACCTCATGGGTCAGCAGACTGCCGAGAATGGCAGGGCCAGACAGCGTTGTGATAGCCAGGTCAACAGTCTCGTTCCCTTCGGTGTCGGTGTCAGCACTGGGTGTGATGGTGACAACGCCCGTGTCGCCATCAGCCGCTCCGATCGGAAAGACAACAGTTGCGAGCGCGGCGGCGTAGTCGCCGCCACCAGCTGAGCCAGTGCCAGAGTCGACGACGGTGACCGAGATTGGTGCTGTAGTGGTTCCGGCTACCTTACTATGAAGAACGACAACGTCCAACGCGGTGGTTTCATCCGCGGTCTGGCTGCGGCGTGTCTGGAAGTTGATATAGGAATCGACGACCGTGAACCCTTGGGCCACGGCGTTGCTGAGCGTGCCCTTGAAGCAGCTGTCAATGCTGACAGAAACCGAGAGAGTGTCGAGCGGGTCGCCGTTGTTGGCACCTGAGATGATTTCGTCGACGTCGTCAAGTACGACGCTGGTAAATGGATTGATTGTGGTTTGATCGTCTGTGTCGAAGACAGTCGTGCTTCCGAGTGTGATGACAGGCACATCGTTTACCGGAGTAACGGTCACGCTGACCAGTTCGGTCGCGGAAGAGAATGGAGCCGTACCGCCCGTTCCAGCATTGGCGACGTCAAATGTGGTTCCGTGAAGCCCGGTTGTGGCAGGCGTCTGATCCCACGCATAGAAGCTGTAGGTTGTTTCGGTGCCGTTGTCTGTATCAGGTTCGAAGCGCACCAAGTCTGTAGCACGCAACAATAGTGCGCCAGCCGGACTTAAAGGAGTCGGTACAGGGATCCAATCGGTACCGCCGTTAGTCGAGAACTGGAAGACGCCAGTGTTGTTCACGTGCTCGATATTGGTGGCATAGATGGCGATACCCTCAACTGAGGCGGCATCAACGTCCGTGATTGGATCGACTGGGTTGTTTTGATCCAAGATGGCAGAAACGAGATTGCCAGCACCGCCGTTGGCATTCTCAGTAAAAATAAAGCTGTAATCTTCGTTCTCGATCAGCACTGGCGCGTCGTTAATAGGAGCTGCGTGAAGGAGGATCGTCCCAGCCAGTGTAGTGGTGGCATCTTCGAGGCCATCTGAGATGACGATGTTCACGGTCGTGTCGGTGTTGTTGTTTGCCACAGGAAGGAACTGGACGGCCGCCAGGGCTGCATTCACATTTGCGACCGAGTCGGTGATTGTCCAAGTCGGAGCTGCGTAAGTCCCGCCGAAAGCAGTGGAGAGCGCGCCGGTCGTGGCGTTATCGAGCGTGAGAGTGACGGTGATCTGCTCATCAACGTCTACGTCAGTCACAACGATGTCAGTGAAGTCGACGTTGGTTGTATCTTCGTTATAGGAAATGAACTGCGTCAAGTTGGTGGCTGCTGTCTGGTCGTTTATGGAAGCAACGACGACATTGAGAACTTCGTCTTCAATACTGAAGGCAGAGAGGTTGACGCGAACAGATGCGTCAACCAAGCGACCGGATTGGGCGCCATCAGTAGCGTCCCAGCCGTAAAAGGTAGCTGTGGCAGTTTCGCCACTTATGCTATCCCCGGTATAACGCAAGTGATGGGCAGCGCTCAGCACGAGTGCGGACGTGAGATTGACTGTTGGAACAGTCGCATAGGTCACTTCGTTGTCGGTGCTGAATTCCCAAGTGCCAAGACCGGCAAACGCGTAAAATGCCAACCCGAGGGGATCTCCATCACCGTCGAAGAACAAGTCTACCCCTGGAGCAACGTCGGCCTCAACCTCGGTAATCGTAAAGGAAACGCCTGAGATAGCATCTTCTGTGGTTGTGAAACTGGGAGTAGCAGTGTCGACAATGACCGGCTGGAAGTTGTCATCATCGGTAATGGTGTAGACAGCGTCTGTGGTTGCCCCAAGACTGGCACCGCCCGTGACCGTCAACTGAAAGTTTACAGTCTCGTCACTAGGTGCTTCCGGCACCGTATCGTTCAGTACGGGAAAGCTGACCGTCTGGGTCGTAGCTTCGCTAGCGAAGGAGATTGTGACGATTGGTGGCGTATTTGTGTAGTCGGTGCCTGCGATAGCAGTACCGCCACCCTGGTCAGTCAATGTGAGGATGGGGACATGGACAAGACTGCCAGTACGGTTGACCGTGACGAGCTGACTGGAAGGAGCGTCGGTTTCGTTGTCGCCATAAGCAGCAGCAGATAAGGTGACGCTGGGCTGGCTGACGTCGAGTGCATCGACATAGTAAGGAGTCGTCGGATCCTCGTTCACAAACTCGAGGCGGGTAAAGGAGGCAGGCGAGCCAACCATGTCGAACCAAGTACCGCCGTCGTCGCCGCTGCTTGGGGTCGAACCGCCGTCTGTGTTATCAGACAGAGCCACTGGGGTGCCATCACCGACATCAACCCAAACCTGGAATCGGCCATTGGTGTAATCTTTAATCAGGCCGATGCGGGCAAACGCACCATCAACGAGTGTAACGTTCGCGGTAGGCGTCAACCATTCGTCAGTGCCGCCAGCATCGTTGTGAAGAATGCCGATCGAGCCAGTGCTTGTAAAGTAGATGCCGGCAGTGGCCGTTGCATCAACGGAAGGTGCGCTCGAACGACGAACGGCTGTCACCAAAAAGTCAGCAGCCACAACGCCGGTGGCTGGTTCGAAGTAAACGCTGGCTTCGTCACCGACTTCCAGGAAGTTTCCGCCGCCACCACCGTTGGGCTGGGTGCCGCCGTAGGCCGCGAGAGCAGTAGCGGCGGCGCCGCCGGTGACAATCGTGCTATTCCCGGCAGTGCCTTCGGTCCAGCCAGGGAGATCCGCAGCCTGATCACCAACCGTCCGGCCGTCGAAGTTCTCCGCGTAAGGAACAGCGTTGAATTCCTTAATGGTGGCAATCAAGGAGGTGGGGGCAACGGGCTCAGCGTTGGAGAGCACGGTGAGTTCAAACTCTACGAACTCGTCTCCTTCACCAACGCCCCCAGCAGCCAACGCGGTAAAGGTGAAGGACTTCGAGGTTTCACCGATTGCGAAGGTCAAGCCAACTGGATAGATATCGGTGTAGTCAGTTGCTGCGGTGGCGTCAGTGCCGCCACCGGTGTCATTCACTTCCACGGAGGTCGCAGCGCCGGTCGCGCCGGTACGGGTGACGATAACGCTTACAGCTTGGCCTTCGAAGACGACCGCAGCCAGTGCGGTGGAAAAGGAAACAGACGGCACACTTGCTGTCAACTCCACGTCGGTGCCGGATCCACCTGCGTAGCTGATCGTGAAGACAGTCCCGTCGGCAGCGAAGGATGCACCCTCGGCTAGGCCGTTGAAGGTGCCACTGTGGGTGATCGCCGTGTCTATTATAATGTATGAGTCATTGTTTGCCGGCGCGTATCCGAGCTGGATATCCAGCGTCGCGCCTCCACCGCTGTCGGCATCAAGATCTGTACTCCCCGAAACCGTGATCTGGTCGTGGAGAGTGCCTGCAGTGGTTCCGTTGATCTCGATCGCGAGGGTGGAACCAGTGTTCATGTCCAAATTGCCGGTAACTGCGGTGATACCGGTGGCTGCTGCTGCAGTTATTCCGGAGAGCATGACCAGTACGATTGCCAGAAGGGGCAATCGGGTGGGTTTCGATGAAGTCTGCATTTTCATATACCTCGATATAAGACGTAGGGCGCGGTTGTGCTATGTATCATTTCCAATACAGATATTGCGATATCAGAAATGTTCAAGCTTATTTCGCGAAGTTGTGGGACGATGGGATCTCTATCGGCAGGCTCAGGCAATGCGTACTGACTTGCTGGGCCGCTCGCTTGTAGGCTGCAACCGTCGGGTAGTGGCAGCGGAAGGTATAGCAGGGCCATGCCGCGCGGCGATCTCGAGAAGGGGCGCCCATGTTGCGGAGGTAGAGTGGCGGGTGCTAAACAAGGCTCAAGGCTTTGCGAAGTGGCGTACCAAGGCCGGGATAGGTCCGCGATCCGCGCGAACTGCGACTTCTTTCGTATCACTGGTGCCACCGCAAGAGGCTGCGGTACGGCAGACCTGAGCCGGTAGGGCACTAAAGAGGGCCGCAGAGACGAGACGAGCTTGCGGGTAGACATACCCGATGGGGTGAACGCACGTCGTTTGCGGAGGCGGGTGTTTTTGCGTCGTGGGCGCTCCGCGCGCGAATGCCACAGCGGGGGCCCTGGGGACCGAGCGAAGGGAGTTGGTGATAGAGTCCGAGTGTCCCCGGGCGCGCACTGTATTATGACGCTGTCGCTCGGCCAGCATTGATCTTCAATCGAGTACGCGTAGTAGTCTGTTTCTTGCGGAGAGAGCAGGTGCTGCTTGGTCCGCTATGGATGGGGCGACCGTGTTGAAGCTTTTCCGCAGTATTGACCCAGTTTTTTGGGCCGGTCTTATGTGCCCCATCAGCCAATAGGAGGTCCCCCTGATGTTGAATGCATTGATCAGCCCTCAGTTGTATGAGGTGTGGAATCTGACGCATCCATTCTTCGGCTTGGCTGCCTTTCTCCTTGGTGCGTGCATCGGCAGCTTCGGAAACGTATGCATCTGGCGAATGCCGAGACGCGAGTCGGTGGTGATCGTCCCATCGCACTGTCCGAGCTGCGACGCCCACATCGCCTGGTACATGAATATCCCACTGCTTAGCTGGCTTGTGCTGCGCGGTCGGTGCTGGTATTGCAAGACTGCGATCTCCTGCAGGTATCCCTTGGTCGAGGCGATTGTGGGTGCCCTCTTCGTCCTGTGCTGGTTGAAGGTAACTGCATCGCCCTATGGGGAACCGGGGCTACCGCTTGCTTCTCTGATCCCGATGTGGTTTATCGTCTCTGCTGCAGTGGTGATCTCGCTGATTGACCTAGAGCATTTTGTGATACCCAGTCCGATCGTGGTCACTGGACTGATTCTGGCAACGGTGCTGGCGATTGCCATGCCAGCTGGCCACTTCTTGGACTATAGCCATTACGCATCTCGGCACCACCACATGCTCACGCATGGGTTTCTGAGTTTTGTCCTGCCGGCTGGGAGCAGCCTCCTTGAGTCTGCTCGCTTTGTCGCCACGGTCGACTTGGTTCTAGGTATCGTCCATGGTGGGGGAATCCTGTATGTTCTAGGCCTGATAGGGGATCTGCTCTTCCCGATGAGCAAGCACAGTTCAGATGAGGGAGCGGAAATCCTGATTGAGCAGGACGCTCTGACTGTCGACGGTGAGACTGGGGAATGGGATGATTGGCTGCCGCGTTATAAGGACGAGATTCGCATTACCGGGCGGCTGACGCCGACAGGGGCCGAGCCAGTCGAGATCATCGCAACGGACACAGGGGTCAAAGTTGGCGAGACGTTTACGCCGAGGGAGAAGATTGAGGCGATCTCAGTGAAGGCGACGGCGTGGACCTTACCACAGATTGCTATGGGGATGGGCGATGTGAAGCTAATGGCAATGATCGGTGCGTTCTTTGGCCCAGACGGGGTGCTGCGTATTCTCTTTGTCGGCTGTGTTCTGGGAAGCGCTATTGGAGTAACCGCCTGGGTTATCGCTAAGCTCCGGCGCCGACCGACGACCAACAAAGTAGCGTTCGGCGTCCCGCTGATGGTGGCCGCTGTGCTACACATGATGCTGTTCTAATGGCACAGACCATTTGGATCATGGCCGGTGAGGCCTCCGGAGACCTGTATGGCGGCAGGCTTGCAGAGGAACTGCGTATGCGGCAGCCGGGAGTCACGCTGAAGGGCATGGGGGCTTCTCACATGCACGAGGCCGGGGTTGACTGCTTGGTAGACTCCACTGAGCTCGGCGTGGTCGGTGTGATTGAAGTGCTGAAACACTACCCAATGTTCCGCCGTGTCTTCCGGCAGTTGGTGACCAAAGCAGAGCAGGAGCGGCCTGACGCGGTCGTGTTGATCGATTACCCGGGCTTTAATGTCCGCTTCGCAAAGCAACTCCACGCCCGTGGCATTCCCGTAATCTACTACATCAGTCCGCAGGTCTGGGCTTGGGGAAAGCGGCGCATCCCGCTCCTTGCCCGCATTGTGCAGAGAATGCTGGTGATATTTCCATTCGAAGTGGACGTCTATAAGGATACTGGCCTGGATACACGATTCGTCGGCCACCCACTCGTGAACATCATGGAGGAACAGAGGGAGTGGGGCCTTGAGCGTGAGGCAGACTTGGTGCTTCTTTTACCAGGCAGCAGAAGGTCCGAGATTGAACGCCTACTTGAACCAATTTTGGAGTCAGCTGCACATGCCAAGGCCATGAACCCGGCGCTTCGGTTTGTGATCTGCTGCCCGCGTGAACACATCGCGGCCCTGATCGAGGACCGCGTGCGCGCGCACCCGCGAGTGCGGGCGGAAGTTGTCGTGGGGGAAACCGTCCACTGGATGCAGCGAGCCTCCGCTGGCATCGCGGCCTCGGGGACGGTCACTGTACAGGCGGCAATTCTCGGCCTGCCGCTGGTCGTGGTCTACCGGGTCAATGCGATCACCTACCTGATCGCAAGAGCACTAGTGAAAATCGAGTATATCACGATGGTCAACTTGATCGCGGAGCAAGAGGTCTTCGAAGAGTATATCCAAGGAGACGTCTGCCCACGGGATATCGCCAACTCGCTCTGTACAATTCTTCCGGGGGGCACACGACGCGCCGCAGCCCTAGACGGGATCGCGACAGCGGTCGGCCGCCTCCGCTCGTCAGAGGACGCAAGCGCAGCCGCAGCACGAAGTATTCTGAATGCGATACCATGTCTGGACAGGGGCTAGACGAGCGCGATGACGCCCCCCTATCCGGGGGAGTTGAGATCGCGCCGCACAGAACTCGGGGATTTGGCACCTTTTCGGGAGTCTTTCGCCCCACCATCCTGACTATCCTGGGCGTGATGATGTATCTCCGGGAAGGCTGGCTCGTAGGGCATGCCGGAATCGCTGGCGCGATTCTTGTCATCGTATGCTGCTTCCTGATTACGGGCGCAACAGCACTCTCCCTTTCATCGATCACCACCAATATTCGCGTGAGCTCAGGTGGGGTGTTCTCCATCATCAGCCAGAGCTTGGGCTTAGAAGTCGGTGGCTCGATTGGCATCCCCTTCTTCCTCGCGCAAGGGTTATCCGCTGCGATGTACCTCTACGGCTTCTATGAGGGCTGGAGCTATGCGTTTCCCAACCACCCGCCAGCTGCTATTCTGAGTCTCGCGTTTCTTGCCGCGGTTGGCTTGAGCTACATCAGTGCTGGGTTGGCATTCCGCATTCAGATTGTGATCCTGATCGCGGTCAGCGTCGCACTTGCATCGATGTTTACGGGCTTGGGAGTACACCCCCATAATCCCGAGCCCTTGCTCTGGGGAGAGTTTGACGTGAGCTTCCGGGATTTGTTTGCGGTCTTTTTTCCAGCGAGTACCGGGATCATGGTCGGTGCCAGCATGTCCGGGAGCCTAGCCGACGCAAGGCGTAGCATCCCCCGCGGCACCATGGCGGCGTGGGCAATCGCCCTGGTTGTCTATTGTGCGCTCGCGGTGTGGTATGGGAATATCGCCACCAGCCAGGAGCTTATAGACCTTGACGGTGGCTTGATCGCTGCCGACCGCTCCTACTACCAGAAGGCCGTGCTCGTCGGGATTATTCTCTCCTGCTTCTGCGCCGCGCTTAGTTCCCTAGTTGCCGCACCGCGAGTCCTGCAGGCGCTCGCGGCGAATCAGATTATTCCTTGCCATGCCTCTCTGGCCAAGCTGGTCAAGGGGGAACCCCGCAATGCAACACTCGCCACCGCCCTACTCGTAGGCTTGGCTCTGATTTTCGGTGACCTGAATGGGATCGCCACTGTCCTGACTATGTTCTTTCTCATGGCGTACTTCTCCATCAACACTGTCCTGTTGCTCGAGCAACAGCTACAACTGATTAGCTTCCGACCCGAGTTTCGCGTGCATACCGCGGTTCCGGTAATTGGGGCTGCGTCCTCACTGATGGCCATGGTCGCTATCAATCCGTTGGTTGGCCTACTGGCACTGAGCGTCAGCGTAGGCATTTACGTATACCTCGATCGTAGGAAGCTAAGCACCCCTTGGGAAACTGTGCATTCGGGCCTCTTCTTCAGTATTGCAAACTGGGCCGCTAAACGTGCGAGCACTGTGGACCAGAAGGGCCTGGAGAGGGCCTGGCGGCCAAACTTTCTCATTCCCATCGAGCGTGAAGCACAGTTCGAAGGCAACTTCCGATTCATACGCGACCTCACCTTTTCCCAAGGCGCAGTGCACGTGTTGGGGATCCGGACCCCAGGTAGTCAGGCCACGTTTCATGGGTTGCGTGACCTTGTTCACGCCATGCAGAAAGAAGACAAGCTCTTCGCCACCCACGCCGTCACAGAATCTTCGAGTTTCTGCGCCGCAGTGCGGGACAGCGCCGCGCTACTATCAGGAACATTCTTCCGCCCCAATCTCATCTTTACCTCCATCGAAAGTCGATCCGATGAGGATATTCAGGCAATCATGCACGTCGCGCGCGAACACCAGATGGGGGTCTTACTCCTGGCAGCTCACCCGGTCGCGGGTCTCGGCCGCGAGCGGACCGTCAACCTTTGGGTGCGCGACCAATCTCCCGACTGGCAACTTGGCCTGAAGCTGGCGAACCTAGACTGCGCCGTCCTTATGAGCTATCAGCTCCAGAAAAACTGGCAGGGCACTGTACGATTGCTCACGGTCGTCCGCGAGGCAAACCATCTCGAGCTTGCCAGAACCTTTCTTACCGATCTTCTTAGACTGGCCCGGATGTCGAAGAACGTCGCCATTGATGTCCGCCAGGGGAGCTTTGCCACTGCCCTTCAGGATGCACCGAGAGCGGACCTCCACATCTTCGGTCTTGCCTCGGAAACCACCGTCACGTCCATGCGTACGCTCGTCCAGAGCGTGGAAGGCTCCTGCCTGTTTGTTCTCGACTCAGGCTCAGAAAGTGCCCTTGCCTGAGTCAGCGCGCCGGTAACACTTCCACATACTCCGATTCATCAGTTAGCCGATCCCATCCGGCTCGGCAAATCTCGATGTTCTGCGCCAGTTCACCACTCTGGAATCGTCTGCGCAGCCGCGTGAGAACTTGCCCCTCTTTCAGCAGGCCTCGCAATGAGCCAATCGCCTTAAACTCCTGGTCTGACGCAACCCGCCACAGGTAGCCTTCCGGCTTAAAAGCTTTGCTCCGCGCGACGCGTCGCTCGATCTCATCCGCGGCATCAGACATCGCCACACGATCAGAACGGTCCGTGCCTTCATATCCTTCATCGACATTTGGCAGTGCCTCACTGTAACTGCCGTCTCCCGTCGTCAAGCTGATATCAGTACTCGTCAGCCGCTTGCACCACTCCAAGCGCGTAGGCTCAATTCCCGACGCCCCAGTGCTCCCTCTTTCGAAGTCGAACCCCAAAGCCTTTGCAAGGCCCGCTACGCTTCCTGCATGAGCAGCCATCTGATCGTACCAAGCTTGAGCCCCCCACGGTAAGGCCTCTCCCCGCGGCATCCGCCCCTGAGCCCGCCTCAGTTGGTCCAGCCATGCGAACTGATAGCTCAGATCATCCGGCAGATCTAGCTTTGTGCTTCCGTGCAAGTAGAATGTTACCGGTAGCTGCCCTGACACTCCGGAGCGCAGCGAGCGCAGCGGGTAGACCGCCGGGCGCTCGCTTCGAAAGCTAATCACAACCGGAACAGTTCGCGCAGAAATGGCCGCCGCTCCCGCCCGCCCCATGTAGTGCGTGTCAAAATAGAGAGCATTTAGATACCAATCACCAAGTGCAAACTCCGCAATGGTCGACTCCCGCCCTTTCGATGAAACCCGCCGATCCGCAAGCCACGAGTACAGCTCCCTGGCTCGCTTGGGCGCAAACGCCCTGTGCTCCACAAGCATGGCTTCCATCAGCCCCTGTGACTCGGCCGCCACCGCCTCTGCGGTCAGCGCCACATCCCCCAACAGAACCGAGCGCGGTTGCTCCCTTTGCTTAAGCCGGGTAAAGGCCATCAAGCCATCAAACAGGCCACCAGGAGCCGCCTCGATGCGCCCTCTCATCGGTGTCGGTAAAAGCAGCACAAACGCTCCCCCCTTTCCCCCAAGGTCGTACTGCATGCACCAGGTATGGATATCGCTCGAAGCGTCAAACGATAGCAATGCCTGGTGAGAGGAGATCCGTAGTCCAGTCCCTTCTCCCTGAAGCAGAATTCCTGCCTGTGTGTACCCACACAACAGGGCAAAACACCCGAGACTAATGAATCGGATACGCATGTGCCAAAATAGCAGCGTCGGCTTTAAATAAGGCCGCAATAATCGCAACCCGCATCCACATCCCGTTTCGCTCCTGACGCCAATACACGACACGACCGTCTCCTGAGTAATCCACCGCTTCATCGATCTCGTCGCGCTTCGGTAACGGATGCAACAAGCACCCAGACTGCTTCAACATATCCAAGTGCCGCAGCCCAAACCGGAAGCGCTCTGGAGTTGCCACATGACCGTCGCTAGCCGCCAGGCCATCCCACTCGTCCTGGATCCGCGTCATGTAGACTGCATCCGCATCCTTGATGCCATCATCAATCGAATCCACACAAGAATACGGAATCGAATGAAGGTCCAAAAATGTACAGACATCTGCTGACATTTGATAACGGTCTGGGGCTGCGAAAATTAACCGTACTCCTGGGTAATGCCGCATCATGTAAGACAAAGAGCGAACAGTGCGCCCTCTCTTAAGGTCTCCAACCATCATTATGGTTTTCCCCGCGATTCCGCCATGCTGATCAAAGCTTTTCTGAAGCGTGTAAACATCAAGCAACGCCTGAGTTGGATGCTCCTCTGTACCTGCCCCACCCGACACAATCGGAACCATTTGCTCCCCATCCCCCACCAAGAGCCGCCGCTCAGAATTCCAAGAGATCCAAAAAGCGGCCTTCACAGCATTTTCATCCTCATGGCGCATCACGATCATATCCACATAAGACATGAACGTTCGAATCGAGTCCACCAAGGATTCGCCCTTCGACATCGAACTAATCTTGAGATCACGAAGAGACATTCGTCGCATGCCCAGAATCGTCTGCGCAGCGCTGAACGACAGAAACGTTCGAGAGCTCGGCTGCACAAAGAAATTCAAAGCCGTCCGGTGACGAAGGAGGCTTGCCAATAAATCTGCCCCAGCATCTGTTTTGTGAATGATCCGGCACGCATCTGCAACTTTGCAATAATGGTCTAATTGGGAACGATCAAACTGCTCCGCGTATAGAATTGAATTTTTCCCAATAAGCGGAAGTTGCTGCTCTTTTGTGATAGCAAGGAACTGTGGAAGAGAATATCGTTTCATAGGGCACTCATTCTTGTCACGCTACTGCATTCCGGATACTGCAACTTATTAGAGATTACGCCGAGGTCCACACGAACCGCCCAAACCTGATCGTAATCGCCCTTTGCCGGTGGGCCGGGCACAAGCTTCTACTCATCCGAGATCTCCCGGGCCGGCTCTGCCTCGGCATAGACTAAAAAAGCCCTCTCCCGTGAGAGAGCGAGCTTCGCATAGGCGGCGCTTCTCTGCGCGCCCCACGCCCAAAACATCGATCGCCACCATGCGCACGAAGCCCTGCGTCCCGATCACCGCGCCGTTGCTCCAGTACGCGGCCTTCCGCAGAAAGGAAGCAACCCTAACCCCCTCTTCCTTCGCCCTTCGGTACGCGCTTTGGATACTTTCGCTTGTTGCACCGTCCTGTTCTGCGGCAATCGTCCGTGCCATATCCCCCTTCAGCTCGGCAGCTACCTGATTGGCCGAACAAAAGTGTGCACCGTCCCCCAGTGTGCGTGCCATATGCCGTAGAAATGCTCCTCCACATGGATGCCTCCCACACCCGTGCCAGGCTCCCCAACTGGAATGGCGATAGTCACCCGGCTCGTTCACGAGTCCCGCCCGCACTGGGTTCAACTCCACGTACTTTACACAGCTCCAGAGTGCCGTCTTGCCGTCTAGTAGGACACTTTTGAAGCGGTCGCCCCACAACCGGCCACGGCGACGCTTCGCGCGGCTCTCATTGAACCACATCGTGAAGAGCTGCTGCAAGTCTTTCATCAACATACTGAAGTCACACAGTCGGTCCTGGACAGCCGGTAGCCCTGGTGACTCCGGGGTCATAACGCGCCGCCCTTCGTAGTAGGCGTTGTACCGAGCCACCGTCTCTTCTACTCCCGCCTTCTTCCCAGATGCGTAGAGAACCACGTGAAAATGGTTACTCATCACCACGTACGAGATCACCTCCACAGTATAGAACTGATCCAAGCGCCTGAGCAGCTTGACAAACATCTCCTTCTCAAGCTCCCCGAGCGGGCGCTCATCAGCATAGCCACCGCAGCGGTTAATGCAGTGGTAGTAGGCCCCACCGCCTTGATATTTGATCCGTGCTGTTCTCATAAATCATTCAGTACTAGAACTTCTTGAAAAGGCAAATCCAGTTTATTAAAATAGGGTCTGTCCCTTAATTTTCGACGAGGAGAACGGGACTTGCTCGCACCTCGAGTTTTGTGGTTACCGCAGAAGGCGCTACTCGCGTGGAAAGGCCAATGTGTCAGCGATATTATCTGTCTTACCCATTGCCATGATCAGGCGGTCCACGCCTATGGCAATGCCGCCTGTCGGAGGCATACCCGCCTCCAAGGCACCAAGGAAGGCTTCATCTAATGGGTACACTTCGTGCCCTGCGTGCGCTCGTGTCGACGCAGACTCTTCGAACCGGGCGCGCTGCTCCCCGGCATCGACCAATTCTGAATAGGCGTTCGCCAGCTCTAAGCCGTTGGCGTACAACTCCCAGCGCTCGGCGACCTCGGGATTCTGCGGAGACCGCCGCGCTAGGGCTGCCAGCTTTGTGGGATAATCGATCAGAACGGTCGGGCGGCCGACCCCAAGGTGCCGCTCGATACGGTCCACAAGGAGATAGTCAAAATCGCCCTGCTCTACCGCCTGCACCGCAGAGATGTGGGTGTAGCGCCGGAAGGCCTCCTCGACGGTGAGTACCTCCCATTCACTGCCCCAAAACGCGGCTTCAGTCACGGCAAGAGCTCTGCTCACGTGCCGGAAAAGCCCTTGCGTCCTGCGTAAGATATCTCGGTAGTCGGCATTTCCTTCATAGAACTCTAGCATGCAGAACTCGCTGCGATGCCGTCGACCGTGTTCACCAGCACGGAAACACGGTCCAAGCTGGTAGATTCGCTCGGCTCCAGCCTGAATCAGACGCTTCATGTGAAGCTCGGGTGAGGTTCGTAGCCACCAACTGCCAGCCGGAATCGCGTCTATGGTGTCTTCGAGGGCTGGAATCCGAACCCGGACCGGGGTGCTGACTTCGCAGAAGCCCTGGCTGTCTAGATAGCCCCGGATCTCACGATATACGGAAGCGCGAAGCTGAAGCGACTCAGCCCTTACGGACACGTTCGCTGTATTCGCCGGTACGCGTGTCTATTTTGATCACGTCGCCTTCGTTGATCCACAAGGGTACCTGCACCTCGTATCCACTGTCAAGGGCCGCAGGCTTAAGCGTATTGGTGGCTGTATCACCTTTGGCGCCAGGCTCCGTGTACTGGATGGTCTTATCGATAAAAATCGGCAACGTAACTTCCAAAGGCAGGTCGTTGTAATACAGAATTTTGCAGGCAGCGTTCTCGACGAGGAAGTGCACCTGGTCGCCCAGCAGATCCCCGGAGATATAGGTCTCCTCGAAGGTAGAATTGTCGCTGAAGACATACTCCTCGCCGGTGCTGTATAAGTAGGTTTGATCGCGTTCTTCCAACTGAGGCTTGGCGTGGCGATCATTGGGCCGGAACGTGCGCTCCATTGTATTACCGGTGATCATATTCTTGAGCTTGGTTCTGTATAAGGCGAGACCTTTCCCCGGCTTGCAGAAGTCAAACTCTACGATTTGCCAAGGCTGGCCGTCGATCTCGACTTTCAGCCCCTTCCGTAGGTCCGAGCTATTGTACATTCTTGCTCCCCAAAATGCCTAAAATTTTTGCGACCGGGCGGCTCAGCCTTCCTGGCGCAGTGCCACTCCAAACTTGACCACATCATCTACCGAGCGCGCCGCGGTCTGAACTCGGCTTATCGCGGTGGTGACCTTGGTGATGTCGGCGTATGCATCCTGTGCCGCTGCCGCTGCCAGCGCTAACGCGTGCAGAGCATTCAGATAGATCTCCTGCGTGGGCTCTAGGTCCTGCCGGATAACCTCTTCCCAAAGCACCATGAGGAGGTGTACGAGTTTACGAAGCTCACGCTCCGTATTCGCCTCGGTCGCTAGCTGCTGAACTTTGTTCAGCGTATTGGCGAGCTCTGTAATTTCGCTGCGTAGGGTTGCCATGCGGCGGTTCTCCGATCAGTAGCGGTAATGTTCAGGCTTGAAGGGGCCGGACACGTCAATACCGAGGTAGTCCGCTTGCTCCTCGCTCAGAGTCGACATCTTAACGCCGATTCGTGCCAAATGAAGGCGGGCAACCTCTTCGTCGAGATGCTTGGGTAGAACAGTCACGCCAATCTCTCGCTTATTTTCCCACAGATCAATCTGCGCCAAGACTTGATTGGTAAAGGAAGCACTCATCACGAAGCTTGGGTGACCGGTGGCGCAGCCGAGGTTCACCAGGCGACCTTCAGCAAGGAGGTAGATGCTGTTGCCATTGGCAAACGTGTACCGGTCCACTTGTGGCTTGATCGTGAGCTTCTTCACACCGGCAAGTTCGTCAAGCTTCTCGACTTGGATCTCATTATCGAAGTGGCCGATATTGCAGACGATCGCTTGATCGCGCATATTCGCCATATGCTCTGCCGTAATGATATCTTTGTTCCCCGTACAGGTCACGTAGATGTCGGCGGTAGGCAGGGCTTCTTCGATGGTTGTAACCTGAAAGCCAGCCATCGCGGCCTGTAAGGCACAAATTGGGTCCACCTCAGTAACAATAATCCGGCACCCTAGTCCCAGCAGAGCCTGGGCGCAGCCCTTGCCAACGTCACCATAGCCACAGACCACGGCGACCTTTCCAGCAATCATGACGTCCGTAGCGCGCTTGATCCCGTCCACCAATGATTCACGGCAACCGTAGAGGTTATCAAACTTGGCCTTCGTCACTGAGTCGTTGACGTTAATCGCGGGAACGAGCAACTCCCCTGCCGCCATCATCTGATACAAGCGATGCACACCAGTAGTGGTCTCCTCGGAGACGCCACGCCAGCTGGAAACCATATCGTGCCAGAAAGTAGGATTCTCCGCCAAGCGCTCTTTGATGACGCGGTGAACAATGGCGAGTTCTTTGTTGTCGGTTGGCACATCAAGGAACGCTGCATCGTCCTCTGCAGCAAAGCCGCGATGTGCAGCCAGCGTCGCGTCACCACCGTCATCGACGATAAGATTTGGTCCATTGCCATCCGGGAAGGTAAGCGCCTTCATCGTGCAATCCCAATACTCATCTAGCGTCTCGCCCTTCCAGGCGAAGACTGGCACACCGGAAGCTGCAATTGCCGCTGCGGCATGGTCTTGGGTGCTAAAGATGTTACAGGACGCCCAGCGAACGTCAGCGCCAAGTGCGACTAACGTCTCGATCAGGACAGCTGTCTGAATCGTCATGTGCAAACTGCCGGAGATGCGCGCGCCAGCCAAAGGCTGCTGCGTACCATACTTCTCGCGCAAAGCGATTAGACCGGGCATTTCATGCTCGGCAATCTCTATTTCACGTCGTCCAAAATCGGCCAGGCCGATATCTTTTACTTCAAAATCCACATTCAACTCCGTTCTCTTATTCATCGAGCCGTGCTCCAATATTATTCCATTTGCTATCGCTGATAACCGCTCCGGATTGTTGTACAACCGCGGCTCCTAACTTTGCGCCAAGCGCGCCTGCACGCGAGAGGTCCCAGCCATTTAGCCAGCCATACAGAAACCCGGCAGCCCAAAGGTCCCCTGCTCCCGTCGTATCGATGGCCTGCACGCGGTCGGCACCAGCCCTCGTAGACTCGCTCCCTGCGCGCAACAAGGCACCTTCTGGACCGAGTTTGACAGCCACCACGCGACAGTGTTCTGCGAGGGTATCCAAAGCAACCTGCGGGTCATTGCTCCCGCAATGTGCGCGCGCCTCGTCTTCGTTGGCAAACACAACATCCACGTACTTATCCAGCAACTCATCAAGGACATCACGGTTGGCCTCCACCACCTCGAACGAGGCCAAGTCCAGACTTACGCTGCACCCTGCGGACTTCGCAAGCTCTAGGACATGGCGCGCAAGGTCGCGATTAAACAGCACGTATCCCTCTATGTGCGCATGCCTTGCGGAAATGAAGTCAGCTGCCGAAAGCTCATCTGGTGCAAGGGTCATCGCAGCACCCAGATTGGTCCGACAGGTACGTTCCGAGTCTGGAGTCACCAAGCTCAGACAGGCACCTGTAGGCACCGAGTCACTGGTCCGAATATAGGACGTATCGACATTCTGTTGCGTTGCAGACGACAGGTAAAACTTGCCGCTGGGGTCGGTTCCGACCTTGCCAATAAAGCTTGCCGATGCACCGAGCCGAGCCATGCCGACGATCGTGTTTGCCGACGAGCCGCCTGGCGCACGAAGAAGCTCTACCGGCACACTCGCCACCAAGGCGTCGAGAGCTGCGGCATCCAGCAGTTCCATCCCGCCCTTGGCACCGGGAACCGATGACATGTACGACTCCGGGACATGAGCAATCATGTCCACCAACGGTGAGCCGACTCCGACGATATCGAATGGGCGCGCCATGACTGCGGTCAGCCTGCTGCCTGTTTCAAGTCGGCAGCCTTGTCAGTCTTCTCCCAAGGGAAAATCGACCGGCCGAAATGCCCACCCGCTGCGGTCTGGCGATAGCGCCAGCCCTGCGTGAAAGGGTGAAGAAGGTCCAGATGCGAGACGATCGCAGCGGGGCGAAAGTCGAAAATTCCGCCATCCTCGAGGATGGCCTGAAGTGCTGCGTCGGAAATCTTACCAGTACCGTACGTATCAACGTTTACGCTCAATGGGTGCGGCACGCCAATCGCGTACGACACCTGCACTTCGCATTTATTAGCCAAGCCAGCTGCAACGATGTTCTTCGCGACATAGCGCCCCATGTATGCAGCAGAGCGGTCTACCTTGCTCGGATCCTTGCCTGAGAATGCACCGCCGCCATGGGAACCAACACCACCATAGGTATCCACGATAATCTTGCGGCCAGTAAGCCCGCAGTCACCGTGTGGTCCGCCGATCACGAAGCGACCGGTCGGATTCACGAAATAGGAAATGTCGTCATTTAGCAAGTTCGCTGGCACGACCTCCGCGACCACACCGCGTACCAGGTCTTCCAGTTGCTCCCGGGTCGCGTCCTCGCTGTGCTGGTGCGACACGACGACTGTTTCAACTGCGACAGGCAGTCCGTTGTCATAGCGCACAGATACCTGGCTTTTCGCATCGGGCCGGAGATAGCCATAGGCCGAATCATCGTGCCGGATCTCCGTCAGACGATTAAGAATCCCGTGTGAGAAGTGGATTGGTGCAGGCATCAGGTCAGGCGTCTCGTCGGACGCGTAGCCAAACATCATGCCTTGGTCGCCAGCCCCTTGCGCGCTGAACAGGCCAGCGCCTTCGTCCACGCCCTGCTGAATGTCGGCAGACTGCGTATCAATGCGCACAATCACCTCGGCGTCATCCGCGCTGAAGCCCAGGTCGGCGTGCGTGTAGCCAATTTCGCGAACTGTACGACGAGCGACTGCCGCATAGTCTACCGGACTGCTCGTCGTAATTTCGCCAGCCACCACGATGAGATTTGTCGTTACCAACGTCTCACAGGCAACGCGGCTAGTCGGATCACGCTCAAGACAGGCGTCCAGAATGGCATCTGAAACCTGATCACTCACTTTGTCCGGATGTCCTTCTGACACCGACTCTGAGGTAAATACATGGTTGCCTTTAATCTTGCTCATGCGTCCAAACCTGTCTCCATTGATTTATTCATCCGCATTAGCGGATTCTTGCCGACTTAAAAGCGATTAACATGCCCATGTACCCGCAGATGTCAACTAAAATTTGTGGGTAGCACAGGGATAAAACTAGGCCAGCGTCACCCGGAGGTGACGCGGCGTTTCCGCATCAGGCAAGTTTGCCAATCGTGAGCATCAGAAAGACCATCACAAAGAGACCCACGGATTCGATAATTCCGAGCACCATAATGAAGTTACCAAGGCCTTTTCCGGTCTCTCCGACTGCATCGGCGGCAGCTGCGGCAGCCTTCCCCTGCATCAGCGCCGACAGACCAATGGCGATTCCGCCAAAGATCCCGGCAGCGATCAGATGCGTAAAGTTCGCGCCCAGCGTACCGGCAGCGACAAGCTCACTGGCCTCTTTGCTTAGTGCCTTCATCAGCAGCAAGCCATAGATCGTCTGAGACAGCGGAGCCCCAACGAATGCGATGAGAATAAACGGCAAGCCCCGATCTTCAAGGATACAGCGCTTCCAGGCGCCAATCGCTGCCAGGCCTGCAATTCCCGTACCAAAACATGACCCTGCGGCAGACAGACTAATTGCGGCAGACACGCCGACATTTCCCCAAACTTCGATACTCATTGCGATTCTCCTTCTCCGGATGTGATGGTTAATGGTGCGTACTCACTGCCAGACCACTGGATGCCGACATGTCCCGAGTACTCAAGCAGATTCAAACGAACGCCATGGACCACGACTGCCAGCGCGGCCAAGATCATGTTGACAGCATGCCCAACGACCAAGATCAAGACTGCGGCACCTGCGGCCACTGCCCCCTTGCCGAGCCCGGCTGCTATTTCATTAAAACTCGCGGCAATGGCGAATGTGGCCATGCCTGCGGCGAAGAGACGGATGTAGCTGACAATGTCCGCAAAGCAGGCGATTACCTTGCCAAGCAGTTCGGCTAGTCCCAGCCCGATCGTCTTGAAAATATTCTTGCTTGGGGCGGTGAAGAAGAGGATAAAGCTAGCCCCGCCCACCATCAGCCAGCGCGCCGGATCCGGCAATGGTGCGTCCATTACCATCAGTCGCACGACGAAATACATCCCCCAGACGAACAACATCCAGCCCAGTTCGCCCAGTGCCCGCAACGAGTTAGACATCCGCATCGCGGCCAGAGCATGCGCCAGCGACAGGTGCGTGGCCCCAATGATGAAGCAGATTTCCATCATCGGCCCGGTGCTGTCCTGTTCGAGACTGAACACATCAAGCGATGCGATCGTCATCGAATCGACCCACGGAAGCGCGCGGAGCCCGCTCGAGCCAAACCAGTTCCCGGTAATCGCGCCCCAGATGACAGTCACAATGCCGAAAACAAAGCCCAAATTCAACAGTTCTCGCGGCGGAGTCTTGAGCTTGATATAGAGGCCAGCACACATCACCATGATCAGAACACCGTAGCCAGCATCGCCGATCAGGATCGCGAAAAACAGCGTCAGAAACAGCATGAAGCTTCTGCTGATGTCCACCTCGGCATAGCCCGGAAAGACATTGATCATCTTAAACACCGCGCCGATCCCGTCCAACCAGGCTGGGTTGCGGATCAGTGTTGGGGGCTCGTGGTGTTCATAAGGATCATCCACGACAATCGCCCAACCATGCTCTGTAGCCGCGGATTGCACCGCTTCCACTTGGTCGAATGGGATAAAACCGTGCAGGTAGCGCACCACCGATTTCTCAGGCATCGCCATCGCGACCAGAGCGAGCTTCAGGCGGTCCTCTGCTACCAGCCATGCCTTTTCCAGCTGGTCTCGAAGCGCAGCAAGCTCACTCATTCGTGCTCTTGCAGCCTCTATCTGTCGCTCCATGTCCGCAAGGTTATCGCGGAGGGAGGAAAGCGATGCCGATGGCAGTTCTAATTCGTTAAGCGGCAGCGTTGCTGGCTCACCGCGTTGAATAGTCGCCACGTAGACCGTGCGCTTTTCTCGGCCGATTATCTGAATCGGCACCTCGCTGGGGATCTCGGCCAGTTGCTTTTCATCTCCGGAATACAGCCGTACGTGCACCCCAGCGCTCGGCGCCAGCGCCTGCAAGGCGGCTGGGTCGAAATCACCAAGAGGCGAATATTGCTGAATCGTAGTCGCCAGCGTCCGGCCTTCCTTCTGGCCTTCCGAGATCTGCTCGCGAAGCGTCAGAATTTCGCCAGCTATGGCCGCTGCGCAGTCCACAGATTCGCGCTGTTCAACCTTCGGCAATCTGTCCAGCTGGCGGACAGCCTGGGCAAACTTATTCACCTCGGCGCGGAGTTCGCTCGGATCACTCTCTGGGTGGTCCATATCCAAATGAAGTGTTCCTAACGCGGCCAGATGCTGTACTGCATCCGCTGTATCCTCGCTGCGCACAATCACCGTGACGTGCTTCATGGGTACGATCATGCCGCGCTCCGGAGCTTCTTTTTCGAAATCTTACCGCGCACCACAGCCGCGGTTTGTTGATCGCCGAGAAATAGCTGAATATTTCGAATATTGTGCTTTGTCTGTGGAATCATAACCTTCTCGAACAGGTTTACCCGTTGCGAGGTAACCCGAAGTTCCTCAGCGATGAGCGTTTCCTGCTCCTCCAGCACCACGATAGTGGATTGTAGCTCAAACAGCTCTTTGATCGCGCGGATGGCGCGATCGAACCACAGCGGCTTCTCGAACAGGTCATAACGCAAGTCCGCAAAGGTCACCCCTTCGAACACAGGGATGTCCACGCCAGCGATGTTTCCAGTGCCTCGGCTGATACTTTCTATCTGGATAAAATCCCCGACCGACGGGTCATCATTCAATAACCCGATCCAAGACGTCGTGGCCGCCGTCAGCGCGTCCAAACGCACACGCGTCGTCTCCGCCTCGCTACGGATACGCCGAAGCTCCACAGTCAGCTGTGTCTTCTTCAATTCAAGCATCGGCAGATACCGCTTGAAGCGCTTCAGTTCGTCTTTACAACGCTTCAGCTCTTGCTTGGTGAGTTTTACCTTTGCGGCCATGTGTGGCGCTCCTTCAGGCAGCCGGCCAGAACTTGTCGATCAACGCACTACGCATCCCCACTTCGTCCTTGTCAAAGCATCGTGCACAGATACTCCAGCACCGATCCAGCGCAGCTTCCAACGGAATGTTTACCGACAGGTCCATGATCTCGGCCTCGAACAGCTCGCCGAAACGCACAAGCTTGTCGTCCCAGTCACTCATTTTGAAGCCCATCGCGCGCTTCTCGAGCGTCTCGCGGGTCTGGGCATAGAGGCGAATCATCGCGTCCATGACATCACGGTGGTCTTCACGGCTATCTTTGTTGACCAGCTGCTTAAGGCGGCTCAAGGAGCCAAACGGGTCGATTCGCCCGTCGCGCAGATAGTATTGGCCTTCGGTGATGTAGCCTGTGTTGTCCGGCACGGGATGCGTGACATCGTCACCGGGCATCGTCGTCACACCAAGCGTTGTCACCGAACCAGCGCCTTCAAAGTCCACAGCCTTCTCGTAGCGTCTGGCCAACTGGCTGTACAAATCGCCCGGGTAACCGCGGTTCGATGGCACCTGCTCCATCGTGATCGCGATCTCCTTCATGGCATCCGCAAAGTTTGTCATGTCAGTCAACAGGACCAGTACATTCTTGCCTTCGACCGCGAAGCGTTCGGCGACAGTAAGCGCCATATCCGGGACAAGCAGGCATTCTACGACTGGGTCTGCCGCCGTATGCACGAAGAATATAGAATTCCCCAGCGCGCCACCGTCTTCGAGCGTCTGCTTCAGCGTCAGGTAGTCATTGTACTTCAGGCCCATCCCACCGATCACGATCAAGTCCACTTCGGCCTGCATCGCGATGCGCGCCAACAGCTCGTTATACGGCTCACCAGCAATGGAAAAGATTGGCAGCTTCTGCGACATGACCAGCGTGTTAAACACGTCAATCATCGGGATGCCGGTACGAATCATCTTGCTCGGGATAATCCGGCATGCCGGGTTTACCGACGGCGTATTGATCTCGATCATGCAGTCCGTCAGCTGCGGCCCGTTGTCCAGCGGCTGGCCCGCACCATTAAAAATTCGTCCGAGCAGATTCTCAGAGAATGAAACTTGCATGCCGTAGCCGAGGAATCGCACCTCGTCTCGCGTCGAGATCCCCGCTCCGCCGGAATACACCTGCAGGAAGACCAAGTCGCCTTCAATACGAATCACTTCTGCCAAGGCGTCGCCCTGCGCGGTGGAGACAATCGCCAACTCGCCATAAGCCACGTCATCTGCGGCCAGCGCAATGACATTCCCGGAGACCTGGTCAATCTTTGTGTAAATTTTTTGCATGATTAGTTCCCCGACGCCAACAGTTCGGTAATCTCAGCTTCCTTCGCCCGAAACTCGTCCGAGTCCCAAGCCAAGTAATTCCAGTCCACGAATGCCTGGCGCAGCTGGTTAAAAAAGCTCCGCGCATCTTCCTTTGCCGTCACTGCGGACTTCGCGACCAACAGATCGGACAACAGGTTGAAGACATACTTCTGTCGTTCCTCAGAGCAGTATGAGTCTACGTCATCGAACGCATTCTGCTGCAGGTAGACCGAGTCTAACAGCTCCGCCTTGAGGTACAGAATAAAGTCATCCAAGCTCACGCCTTCCTCTCCCACCACCGTCATCATCTGGCGGATTTCATCAGCGCTTTTCATCATAGCCCGCACTGTTGCCACCCGCTGCGGGTCGACCACGCCTTGGTACTTGCTCCAACTCTCCAGCGGGTCGATTGAGGGAAAGCGTCGCGCGTCTGCCCGTGCTTTGGACAAACCATGGAATGCACCCACCACTTTGAGCGTGCTTTGCGTAACCGGCTCCTCAAAGTTACCGCCGGCCGGACTCACCGTCCCGCCGATACTTAGCGTGCCAGTCTCTCCGTTATTCAGCTTGACCACGCCAGCCCGTTCGTAGAACGCAGCAATCCGTGATTCCAGATATGCCGGAAAGGCTTCCTCACCCGGAATCTCCTCCAGTTTCCCGGACATCTCGCGCAGTGCCTGAGCCCAGCGGCTGGTCGAGTCCGCCAGCACCAGCACATCCAGGCCCATCTGCCGATAGTACTCGCCTAGGGCCACCCCGGTATAGACCGACGCTTCACGCGCTGCGGTCGGCATTGAGCTCGTATTACAAATCACAATCGTACGCTCCATCAAGCTGCGGCCCGTTCGCGGGTCGATCAGCTCAGGAAACTCTTGCATCAACTCCACCACCTCACCGGCGCGCTCACCGCAGGCGGCCACGATCACAATATCGACCGTAGCATGGCGGCTCGTGATGTGCTGCAGCACCGTCTTGCCAGCACCAAACGGCCCCGGAATACAGAACGTGCCGCCCTTCACAACTGGAAAGAACGTATCGATCGCCCGGGTACCAATCACCAGTGGTTCTTCCGGCATCAAGCGCTCTTGAAACGCCTCGACCGACAACTTCACCGGCCAGTCAAACGACATCGTGACCAGATGGTCAAAGCCATCCTCGCCCTTCAGCACTGCCACCGTGTCGTCGATCTTATACTGGCCCTTCTGGACCAGTGAGTGAATCGTAAAGGCGCCGCGGAAGTGAAACGGCACCATAATCTTGTGCTCGAACAGCCCTTCCTGGACCCAGCCCAGCCAGTCTCCTGCCCGGACCGTATCACCTTCTACCATCAGCGGCTCAAACGTCCAGGATTTGCTGCCATCAAGCGGCGGCAGCGAAATGCCACGTTTCAGAAAGACACCATGTGCGTCGGCCAGTTTATTGAGTGGGTTCTGCAGCCCGTCATAGGTCATACCCAGCAAACCTGGGCCCACCTGCACAGACAGCAGTTGACCGGTGAACTCCACGCGATCCCCGCGCTTCAGCCCCGCCGTGTCCTCAAACACCTGTAGCTCTGCTTTATTGCCACGGATGCGGATCACTTCCGCCTTCAGTCGTTCTTCGCCGCGCACAGCGTAGGCGACCTCATTCTGACGGACATAACTGTCGAACAACACGCCGATCAGATTTCCGTTGATCGATTCGATCTTCCCGGTTTGGACTGCCATTCCGCGTTACTCCCGATTCATGATACCGGCCAGAACCTCGCGGCCACGTTCTACGTCGAACCGTGCCCAGCGTTCCAGCAATTGTAGTTGCAGGCGATAAATCACCACGCCAATAAGATCAAAACCCGCCTGCCCTGCCTGCAGGTCGTGTAAAAAGCGCCATCGCGCCTTGTCGAGCAAGCGCTCGCCCTCTAGCGGGCTCGGCGCCTCGACCACGCCAGTCAGCCAGGCATACGACGTATTCGCCATCGGGACAGCCCGATGCGAATCCCGTGCCGGCCAGGAAAGCTTTCTTGCCCGCAGCGCGGCCAGAGAGTTGCGCACGCCCGCATCCCAATCACGCCACCGCGTCAACACAGGGTGCTCCGAAGCACACAGCTCCAGCGTCGCGCTGTCCACCAACGCATAGTCCGCATCACCCAGCTGCGTCCGGCAAGTCGCCAAGAATTCCTCCGAAGCCACAGGGGGCTTTCCCGGAAATTTCAGGCTCGGTAAGCTTGCCAGCAGATAATAACAGTCGAGACGCATGCTTATTTCTCGCGAATTAGCTCCGCGAGCTTCGAGTTCAGAAACGCTGCCACGATGTCACTCAGTCCTGCGCCAGTGAAATCCCATTGCACGTTACCTTCCCCGCGGCTGATGCGGAATCCGCTCGTCACTTGTCGGTGGGGCTGAATCGTACAATTCTCCAGCTCTTTCGTCAGCCGGTCGCCGAAGTGCTTCGCCAGCGCCTCCGCGTCCTGCTCGCCCACCAGCACCTGAAACTCCCCGCCGCCGGACTGCGTCCAAGTCTTCACGCAAGTTTCCAGCATCGTCCCGACCTGTGCTGGCGTCAGGGCCGCGGTCAGGTCTTGCCGGATCAAGCGACCCAGGATCGCCTGCAACTCACCTGTCAGGCTGAGAATCAAGTCTCGGCCCGCCTGTTGAAGTGCCTGATTCGATCGCGTTTCAAGCTGCGCCGCCGCCGCTTCCGCATCGCTCAGCTTCTGCTTTGCTTTTGCATCTGCGTCTAAAATAGTTTTCCGGGCTATCGCCTCGGCATCTGCGATAATTTGCTCGGCCTGTTTTTTGGCTTCGCCAACACCGTCTTCATTGATCTTCTGAATCAACGCATCAAGCTGCACATCCACGGTTGCTCTCTCCATTTGAGATTTGTGCGCGTGAGAGAAAGCCGGGTACTATCCGGGCGTGCGAGGAGTCCGCAATGGCTGCACGGCCTTTTATTCTATAGATTGCGCGCACGCCCCACAGAAGTAGGCCTATAGTTGCCCTGTCGTTCGGCAAACTCCCAGGCAAGATATGACGCATTCTTCATCAACAGCTTCACCGACTCTGTTTCAGTGCCAGAGTCGGCTGGGAAATCTAGTTGCGGAGTTCGCAACAGCCGACTGCCCCGTGCGGCGGGTGGTAGCCGACTCGCGCCAGGTGATGCCGGGGGATCTATTCGTGGCCATCTCCGGTAGCACCGTGGATGGCTGCCGGTTCATCGATGACGCCATAGCCAAAGGGGCAGCAGGGGTGCTATATGAGGGATCCTCTCGTCTAGTCTCGGTGCCAGCCATCCGGGTTGCCGACAGTTACCGAGCTTGGGGCATTCTTGCGGAGTTCGCAAACTCTGATCTAGCCCGCCGCCTCACCTGGCTGGGCGTCACCGGAACCAACGGCAAATCTACCACCGCGCTGCTGTTGCAACATCTCCTGCGGCACGGCGGCCTGCGTTGCGGCCTGATCAGCACCATTCACTACGACCTCGGCGATGGTGCCGAGCTTGAGGCCGACCGGACCACGCCGATGCCGGAGACCTTTCAGCAACTCGCCGCCGAGATGGTGGGTAACGGCTGCACTCACGCCGTCACCGAGGTCTCCAGCCATGCCCTGGCGCAGGGCCGAATGGGCCAGCTGCCATTTGCAGTAGCGGGGTTTACCAATCTCACCCGCGATCATCTGGACTACCATCTGGACATGGAGCAGTACTTCGCAGCCAAGTCAAGGCTATTCCGGGACCATCTGAGCGGCTCTGCCGTAATCATGACCGACTGCCCTTGGGGGCAACGCCTTGCGGAGTTCGCAACCCAACCAGTGACCTGCGCCCTGACGCGGGCGGCAGATTGGCGGCCTACGAACGTAAAGATGCGCGCGCACAGCACGCGCTTTCGCCTTCATGGCCAAGCAGTTGAGACGCCGCTGGTCGGGCCCTTCAACATTGCCAATACCGTCCTCGCGATCGCCATGGCTGTCGAGGCCGGGATCCCCATCGCCCAAGTGTGTGCTGCAGTTGCGGCGTTCGCAGGCGTCCCGGGTCGGCTCGAGCACATTTCGGGCCCGCCGCCTAGCCCGACGGTCTTGGTCGACTATGCGCATACGGACGACGCACTCACCAATGTGCTGGCTGCAGCCCGTGAGCTGACCGCCGGTCGACTCATCGTGGTCTTCGGCTGCGGCGGCAACCGCGATCGCGGCAAGCGACCGCGGATGGCACAGGCGGCTGAGCATGGCGCGGACGTCGTCATCGTCACCAGCGATAATCCGCGCGGCGAAGCGCCCACGCAGATTCTGGCGGACATTCGTGCGGGGTTTGCAAAACCAGCCCTTGTCCAAGAGATCTGCGATCGGCGCGAAGCAATCGTTGCCGCAATCGCCAAAGCCAGGCCTGACGATGTGGTGTTGATTGCCGGAAAGGGGCACGAGACCTACCAGGAGGTTTGCGGAATTCGCAACCCCTTTGATGATCGGCAGGTGGTAAAGGAAGCGCTAGGCGCAACTTCTTAGCACATTTGAAGTCTTAGTTGGTCGGCCTAGCGATCTCAGATTATACATAGGATACTTTTTCACATGTTCTACTTGCTCATTATTATGATTCCGGGGCTATTGGCAGCGGCCCTGACCAAATCGACCTTTGCCAAATACTCGCGCATTGGCGCCCAACGCGGGCTGACCGGTGCAGAAGCTGCGCAGGCAATGCTGCGTCGCGCTGGTGTCTCCGGCTGCCGGATCGAGCCACATCGCGGATTTCTGAGCGACCACTATGATCCAAGAGCGAAGGCGCTGCGTTTGTCGGAGGGCGTGTTCTACGGGCAGTCGCTGTCTTCTATCGGGGTGGCCTGCCATGAAGCAGGGCACGCGATTCAGGATGCCGAGAACTACGGCCCCCTTGGACTGCGCTCCGGGTTGGTGCCAGTCACCCAGGTCTGCGGGCAAACCTGGATATTCCTGATTATGGCTGGCATGCTCCTGCATGTTCCTGGGCTCTATATGGTGGGCCTGCTGATGCTGGCGGTAAGCGTCCTGTTCGCCATCGTCACGCTCCCGGTCGAGTGGGATGCCAGCAGGCGGGCCAAACTGGCCATGGCTGACGCAGGCTTTCTGGTAGGTGAGGAGAACCGTGGCGCCGCAAAGGTGCTGAATGCCGCGTTTCTGACCTACCTTGCCGCGGCGGTAACGTCTATGTTCATGCTGCTTTACTACGCGCTCCCGCTGCTTGGCGGCGGAAGAAGTAACGACTAAGATCCCGGCGAGGCCTGGGAACAACTGGGAGAACGCCTCACAATGAGGATGGAGAAAGATGCCCTCGGGCCAGTAGAAGTACCAGATGGCGCCTATTTTGGTGCGCAGACGCAGCGTGCCTGCGAGAACTTTCAGGTCGGAAACGAGCGCCTTCCGAGCGAGTTCATTCAGGCTCATGCCTTGGTCAAGAAAGCGGCAGCGATCGTCAATTGTGAGCTGGGTGGCCTAGATGCGGAGATCGCAACTGTCATTCAGGCCGCGGCTGATGAGGTGATCGCCGGGAAGTTCGACGCACACTTCCCGCTGGTGATCTGGCAGAGCGGCAGCGGCACGCAGTCGAACATGAATGTAAACGAAGTCATCGCGAACCGGGCGATTGAGATGATGGGCGGCACGATCGGGACCAAGTCTCCGGTGCATCCAAACGACCATGTGAATATGTCACAGTCCACTAATGATACCGTCCCGACATCCATTCATGTGGCCGCGGTCACGGCGATCGAGAACGACCTCCTTCCGGCGCTCAAGTCTCTCGCCGAAGTGTTCGAAGATAAGTCTGCGAAGTTCGCAGACATCGTCAAGATTGGGCGGACGCATCTGCAGGATGCGACGCCGTTGACTTTGGGCCAGGAGTTCTCTGGCTACGCAGCCCAATTGCGTGCTGCTGCCGGTGGTATCCAAGGCGTGCTGCCCCAGCTGCGTGAGCTGGCCGTGGGTGGCACTGCCGTCGGCACCGGTCTGAACACACGCACGGCCTACGCCACACGCATGGCAGAAGTCATCAGCGAGCTGAGTGGCCATGCCTTCGTCTCAGCCCCGAACAAATTCGCCGGGCTGGCTGCACATGATGCAGTCGTAGCCTGCTCAGGCTCGCTCAAAACGCTGGCCGCGGCAATGATGAAGATCGCAAACGATTTGCGTTGGCTTGGCAGCGGTCCCCGTTGCGGCCTCGGCGAGCTACGCCTGCCCGCCAACGAGCCAGGCAGCTCAATCATGCCGGGCAAGGTCAATCCCACGCAGTGTGAAATGGTCACTCAGGTAGCCTGCCAGGTCATGGGCAACGATACCACCATTACGATCGCTGGTAGTCAGGGAAACTTCGAACTGAACGTGTTCAAGCCACTGCTGGCCAACGCACTGCAGCAATCGATTCGGCTGCTTGCCACGGCCTGCGATTCTTTTGAGCGGCACTGCGTCTGCGGGATCGAGGCCGATCGCAATAAGATCCAGGAGCATCTGACCAATTCATTGATGCTGGTCACCGCACTCAACCGTCATATCGGCTATGACAAGGCTGCGGAGATTGCACTCAAAGCATGGCGAGAGGAGCTGACGCTCAAGCAAGCTGCGTTAGCGCTCGAGTACCTGACCGACGCGGAGTTCGCAGCATGGGTTCGCCCTGAAGAAATGGTTTCTCCTACCTGAGAAACTGTATCGGAACCCTGAATGCCACTTAATCTGTCGTCCTTGAACGCCCCCCAACAGGAGGCGATTCGGACGATTGATGGTCCTGTGCTGGTGCTTGCCGGAGCCGGCACTGGCAAGACCACCGTGGTGACCTATCGGATTGGCTGGATTCTCCAAAGCGGCGTCCAGCCTGAGCATATTCTGGCGGTCACGTTTACGAACAAGGCCGCGCGGGAGATGAAGGAGCGTATCGTCAGGCTGTTGCCCAACGAGAAACACTCGGCCCTCACAGTCGCCACCTTCCACGCGTTCTGTGGCCGGCTCCTTCGTCGCTACGCCCGCCGGTTCGGCTACACGCCATCGTTTGGAATCGCCGATGATGGGGATCAGCGCGACTTGATTCGCCAGTCCCTGGTAGAGCTGGGAAATCACAGCGACGAACTGACCGTGCCACGCATGCAGTCCTGGATCAGCGCTGCCAAGAACAAGCTCTACACCCCGGACGATGTGCGGGACGACCCAAGCCAGGAGTGGGCAGATACGATTGCCACGGTCTATGCGTCCTACAGCAAACGCTTGCACGCGATGAATCTGGTGGATTTCGACGACATGATTCTGCTGGTGGCACGCTTGTTACAGCAGGACGAGGAGGCGCGAAATGAGCTGCGAGAGCAGTATCAGTACATTCTGGTGGACGAGTACCAGGACACCAACATGGCCCAGGCTGAACTGCTGCGACAGCTAGCCGGCGAGCGCCAGAATCTGTGCGTGGTGGGCGATGATGATCAGTCTATCTATGGCTGGCGCGGAGCTGAAATCGATAATATTCTGCAGTTTCCGCAGCAGTATCCCGGGACTAAGGTGATCAAGCTAGAGCAGAACTACCGGTCCACAGAAGTCATTCTGAAGACGGCAAACACCGTGATCGGCGGCAATAGACAGCGTCACGCCAAGGAATTGTGGTCTGAGCGCGGGCACGGCGACGTGATTCGGCTGCATGAGTTACCGACCGAGCGTGAAGAAGCGTCCTTCGTAGCACGGGTGGTGCAGGAGCTACGGTTTGAGCGTAAACTTGAGCCTAAAGATATCGCAGTGCTCTATCGCTCTAACGCGCTTTCACGGCTACCGGAAGAAGCGCTGCGGGCCAAAGCGATCCCCTATCGCGTAATCGGGGGCCAATCGTTCTATGAGCGGCGCGAGATCAAGGACACGCTCGCCTACATGCGGGTGCTGGAGAATGAGCGGGACGAGCAAGCGCTGTTGCGCATCCTCAACGTGCCGCCGCGTGGAATCGGCACCACCACGATCGAGAAGCTGCGGCTGCGGCGAGAGTTTAGCAGCAGCCCGATGCAGCGAGTCTTGGGCGAAGACCAGTTTCTCAGCGTGATCCCAGCAGCTACTGCGGAGTCCGCAAGAGGATTCCTGGGCTGTATTCGGCAGGCTCGACGAATCGTAGCGCAGCCCGGCAAGCTGAGCGCGAAGGTGTATCAATATTTAAAGGATATCGGCTATATCTCAGGGTTGCCCAAGATTTACAAGAAGCGCAGTGAGTATCTGCGTCGGTATGAGAACGTGCAGGAATTCATCCATGCGATCCACGAGTATGAGCAGCGGGCGGCAGATCCCTCGCTGCGTGACTTTCTGGAGCGCAACTCGCTATCCGAGGCCGCGGACCAGAAGGAGGAGGAGAACGAAAATGCAGTCACCTTAATGACCGTCCACGCCGCCAAGGGCCTGGAGTTTTCTTTGGTCGTGGTGGTCGGCATGTCTCATCACACCTTTCCCCATCATCGCTCGGTGCTGGAGCGAATGCTGGACGAGGAGCGACGCCTTTTCTACGTCGCCATCACCAGAGCGAAGGACCTGCTGATCTTGACCCGACCGCGCACGCGCAATACCCTGCAACATGGCCGCATGGTGGAGAAGAGGTCACTGCCGTCACAGTTCCTGGCAGAAGTACCAAGCGAGTTCCTAACAGTGAACGATAACGCACTCTTTGAAAGCGCAGGAACGGATGGAGCCCTGGACCACCTGGCGATGCTCAAGCAGCGCTGGGCGAAAAAGGACTGACCTAGGCCAACGTGTATCTGCTTCACAACGACAGCGTAGCGTTTCCGCCGCCCCAGCTGGCAGACAGTGATGGTTTTCTCGCCGTCGGCGGCGACCTGTCTGCAGAGCGACTGACAGCGTCGTATGCCTTGGGGATCTTTCCGTGGTATAACGAACCGCCGATCCTGTGGTTCTCTCCCGCCCCCCGGTTTGTCCTGCCGCCAGAGAAGCTGCGCATCCAGAGGAGCCTGAAGCGCGTGATTGCGAAGTCCGCATTTACGATCACAATGGACCGGGACTTTTCGGCCGTTTTGCGCGCCTGCCAAGCCGCCCCCAGGACCGGCCAGGACGGCTCCTGGCTGAATGATGACCTGATCGCTGCGTTTGAATCAATGCATGCGCTCGGCCGGGCACATTCTGTCGAAAGCTGGTCGGACGGCGAACTGGTCGGTGGCCTCTACGGAGTCACCCTCGGCAGCGTCTTTTTCGGGGAGTCGATGTTTGCGAACATCGCAAACGCCTCGAAGGTGGCATTCGCCCATTTGGTCCGACACCTGACGGACTGCGGCTTCAGCCTGATTGACTGTCAGATGCATACACCGCATCTCGAGCGCTTTGGCGCTGAGTTTTGGTCACGCGAGCGGTTTCAGGAGCACCTCGCAGCGCATACGGGCAGAAAACCCGCAACCGCGCTAGGCCCAGCCATTCTGGCGGAGGTCAAGGCACCGATTAATCCTGGCTCGGAGGAGCCTTAAGAAAGCGGATTAGGCGCTCGCGAACAGCTGCGCAGGAATTGTCTTGACCAAGTAGATTGATGGGGACCTTGTGGAGCTGGGCGTAGGCGCGGAGTGCAAGTGCCGAAGGCCCCGGAGCCGCCCGATTCGGCCTCAAAACGCCGTGCCAGATCGCCAGCTTTTGGGAAGGGGACAGGTCCTCGCGCCAGCGGCGGCTGATCACCCGGTCTTGCGTCGTAATGGTGATTTGGCCGCGGTCAACGGCGGTCACGGTCCCTTGAGAGGAGGCAGGAAGGTTCGCCCCAATCGCGGCATACGTTCCCGCAGGGTCAGCCGCGCAGCGCGAAAGCAGCGCACGCATGAGCTGGCCCTCTGCTTCGTCCAAAGTGACCATGCATGCTACGAGCTCGCGAGAGGCCCGGGTCTCCAAGTCTAGCGCGTGCGCGTCCGCCAGGCGCCGAAGCGTGCCTTTGTATTGCAGCATGGCTACCTTTAGTCGCTCCAGGATGTCGCATTCTAGCCGGTATTGGTCGAGGCGTGCCCGTTGATGACGAGCGCGCTGGTCCGTGCGCTGCTGTATGGCAGTGACGAGTTTTTCTCGCCAGGCGGTGGTGGCGTCGCGATGGGCACCTACGAGTGGCAGTAGCACTCGAAAGGTGTCCAGCCGCGCGAGTGCAGTGTCGAACTCTTCTGCATGAAACAGAGCTTCGATCAGAGCAAGCTCATCATCAACCGCAGCCTTAATCTCCTGGCGGGCAGATGCAATCGCCTGCTTCACTAAATCTCTGTCTTCCGCGGTTTTCGCCGAGGAGATGAGCTCGCTTCCTTCGTCCTCAAAGGCAACGTACTGGCCAGCCTGCGCCAAACGGACGAGATGGAAAGCGCGCTGCTTCAGCACGGCGCCACTGCGATCTGTCCGCACAGGCACTGGCGCGATGGTCTTCCGGATGTTCTGGCTGGTTTCCGCAGAGAGCGCCTCTGCCGTCGCTCCCTGCCAACCCTCGGCACGAGTAAGGTTGTATACGCGAAGGCCCCCTGCGATGCCTAATACGACCGTACAGGCCAGTGCTAGCCGGAGTACGCGCCCTAGCGATCTCTTCTCCACAACAGAGTGCTTGGCCAAGCGCTGATAAATGCGAAGTTCGTGATCAGCGATTGTGCCAGCTTGATGCGCGGCGTTAAGCTCGTCTTCACTGGGCTGCCAGCTCCCGCTAATGAGCCTGCCATAGAGCCTGCGGAGTGCCTGCTGGCCCTTCTGTGCCGAATCGTCCGGGTAGCGATGGGACCAGGCATCGATGATGCGGACAATCTCGCCATGATGTGCCCATGGGCCCCAGATGGTGCCATCCACCGTGACCTCACTCTCGCCAAGATAGATCATCGGCAAGGGGGTCTGATCGTCGATCGTGCTAAGCGCCTGGCTCAAGCCGGGCAAAAGTGCCGCGAGACGGTTGGCAGAAAACCGCCCGGGGCGAAGAAGTGCCTGCCAGATTGGCTCGCCACGCCGATGGGGGCGGATCAGATACAGGCCACGGTCACCATCGATCACAGCTGGCGGACGGCCAAGGGGATGACGCATGGTCGTGGCCTCGAGCGCATAGGCATTGAGCGCTGTGTTGTCACAGGCGAGCCGATCACAGGCCTCTATCTCCACCAACGCGCCGTTCTGACGCCCTAGGAACCAGACTGCCCGCCCCGTCTCATAGAGGATGCGAATGGTCCGGATATCCCGTGCAGCAAGCTCTTGGCTCGCCACCACTTCGAGATCCGGAGCCTTGACCTCAGTAGCCATGCCCGCTACGCGTAGGTCGCGACTCGTACTTCGACCACTTGGCAGCCGATCAATTGAAACGCCTGAGTGACACGAAGGAGATGCTCGTCATCCGTAAAAGTGCCGACGATGGCGCCGCCTGAGCCGCACTGCTTCGCATGGCTACCGTTATGCCTAGCCGTCTCGACCATCTCTAGGTTCATCGGCGCGAGGTCGTACACCGAGCGCCTGAGCTCAAAGTCACGCGTCATCAGAGGCCCAATCGCATCCTTGTCCGCACGCTCGATCACCACTCTGGCTTCTTCTACTAATTCCGCCTTCTGCGCCATGACCCGGAGGATGGCCTTTTTCTGATCCTCTGGCCGCCTCTGGATATTCCCATGGACTCGCCCCGAGGACTCCGAGAGCCGCTCGTCATAGGCTACGTATAGCCGGGGTAGGTTCGCCGGGTCAAGACGCTTGTAATCTCCATACAGGTTATAATTCCGCTCAAAGGCGTCGCGCGTAAAGTCCATATAGACGAGGCCGCCGTAGATGGATACCACGCGGTCCTGGGGCCCAGCTGCGATACCAAGCTCCAGGGTTTCAGCTTCGAGAATTATATTTGCCTGAATTGGAAGCGGAATGTCCGTATCCGCCAAATCATAGAATTTCATCAGGCAGACCAACGTGGCGCGGGCAATGGCACTGGACCCAGCAAGGCCCACGCGAAACGGGATGTTGGAACTGTAGGCCAGATGAAAACTGCGCTTTCCGTCGAGTTGGATATTGAGTCGCTGGCAATGCCGATGTAGTCGGACAATGGTGGCCTCGATGATCCGAATCCCGCCATAGTAGCCAAACTCTCGGCGAAAATGTACCAACTCATCGAGTCCGGCAAACGCGCGCCCATCGTGGTTGGTCCGCTCAATCTCAATCCGCTCCGATTCTGTGATGGTGACCTCTGCCTGGAATGCATCAAGCAGCAGGCTGATGGTCCGCCCATGAAAGAGATCAGAAGGGTTCCCAACCAGTCCGGTTCGGGGGTAGGCAACGGTGCGAATCATAGTCAACGTCCAGCTTGTAGCAAAGGGAAATAAGCCTCGAAAACTATACCTGCAAGATCGAGAGTTGCGATGTTCGCAAAGTCCATCGCCAAAGTTACAGCTTTCTCCTAGCCCTTGAGTAAATATCAGTCAATCAGTTTCAGGAGAGATCAATGCTATAACTACACATTCCCTTTGAGGATGCCCTGCTCGATTTGAAGAGCGGCTGCACGGTGATGGGGCGTTGTGAAGGGGGGAGTCGCGATGTGAGCCCGATTCACTCCGCCCCAAGATTGGGACGGTTGTGCTATCAGCAGAAGATCAAGATCTCATGTTTGCCGCCGATGCGTGTCCGCTTGATCTAGCCGCAGAGCTCTTGATCCGGCTATGAGACCTTGAGTCGTTGTGTCACGATGCCGGGTCGAACACCAAAACAACAACCGCATTCGCTGACAACGGGACGCGCACCGAGAAAGCCAGATCTTTTTCTGCCGCCCGCGGCAGCAGGTGCTTCTTAGCTGACGTCGCGTACCAGAACCGTGTCACCGCGCACACTGAAGGCGCGAATCTCAGAAATCGCCACAACGCAGTCTCCTGCCTTTAAGTGGCCCTGCTCCTTGAGATGGCTAATGGCCGTCTCCACATCATTGAGCGGCGCCTCTTCGCAGAATTCAATCAGATGCGGCTGCAACCCCCAATGGAGCGTGAGCTGCGGTAAGACCTTACGATCATTGGTAAAGCAGTGAATCGGGGTCAGGCTGGGCCGAAACCAAGAGGCGTACCGTGCCATCGTGCCCGTGTGGGTAAACACGATGAGTGCGGAAGCCCCGAGTTCACCAGCCATACTGGCGGCTGCTTTCATGATATGAGCGGGGCGTGCATCGACTTGAGCACCGGCGGAAAACCCTGCCTTCTCTCCCTCTTCGGTGCGCTGGGCGATGCGATCCATCACTTCGACACAGCGAAGCGGGTAGCTGCCAATCGATGTTTCTCCGGAGAGCATGATCGCGTCAGCCTCCTCGAATACAGCATTCGCGACGTCTGTGATCTCGGCCCGGGTCGGAGACGGTGTTTCAACCATGGACTCGAGCATATGGGTCGCGACAATGACGGTGCGGCCGCGCTCGACGCATTGCTTGACTACGCTGCGCTGAATAAGCGGCAGGTCTTCGTACGGGCACTCAATCCCGAGATCGCCGCGGGCGACCATGATCCCGTCAGCGACGTCAATGATCTCCTTACAGTTTCGAATGCCCTCTTGGTCCTCGAGCTTGGCAATGATGCGCTGATTTGCCCCGTCGTGATATTCAAGAATGCCCCGCAGCTTGACCACATCACTGGCTTCACGGACAAAGGACATGGCAAAGAAATCAACTTCCATTTCGATGCCCAAGTTGATATCACGAATATCTTTCTTGGTCAGCGCCGGGAGGTTTACCCGAACCCCTGGCAGGTTGATGTGCTTGCGGCTGGCCAGGACGCCGGCAGTAAGTACTTCGCAGTGCAGCTGATTGCGGCGCTTCTCAAGGACACGCAGATGGATGTCGCCATTGTCCACGATGACCACATTGCCAATGCCAATGGTGTCGACAAGGTCATCATAGTTCACGTCTACCGACTGGTGCTCTTCTGAGGTCTCGCCACGCACCGTCAAAACAAGCTTCGCGCCTACAGCGAGCTCCAACGGCTGCTCTACATCGCCTGTCCTAATCGCGGGGCCCTGGGTATCCATGAGAATCCCTACGGGAATGTTCAGCTCCGCGCTGATTGTCCGAATGTTGTCGACAATGCTTCGGGCGCTCTCGTGGGTCGCATGGGACATATTCAATCTCGCTACATTCATGCCTCCTTTAATTAACTCGCGGATCATCTCCGGAGAATCGGTCGCTGGACCGATGGTGGCGAGAATTTTTACGCGTCGATTGATGTTGCCCATAGATTTTCCCATAGTTTTGTGTAGCAGAAAGCGCTGGCTTCGGGAGCCCAAGCGCGATGTAAAAACACCAACGAGCACCAATCCTCGCTGGGCGAAGATTGGTGCTGTTAGCGTTCAGCTCGAAGCTGGGTCGCAACTACTCGAAGTGAATCACACGTTCCTGGTCGCTGTTGACCCAGTAGCCCTTCCCGGCCTTGAGCGGCAGCGGATCCGTCAGGTCGAGCGGGCGATAGCTCCCACGCGAGTACTCAGACACCTTACTAGGATCAATCCCGTCAGGCACTGCCATATCTCGCGTCGGGCCAATCAAGTTCCAGCCTTCCTTGAGCACGATCGTCAGCGGTGCATGATAGCCACCGACCACGATTGTAGCCGCGATGTCACGTGGGTTAAGGACCCAATAGCCCTCGCCAGCACGAATCTCGGTCGCAGCGATATAGCTGCCGTTGAGGAAGGTCCAGGCGGCGCCACTGATAATGCGCCCGGTATTGTTGGCGAAGACCAGGTCTGGATCTGGGTCGTTAGGCGTGATTGGGAAGGAGATCAGGTTCCAGCCCGCATCCAGCGTCAGGCTAACGGTCCGGCTGCTCTGCGCAATCATCACCCGGAAGACGCGTGTCGTCCGCTCGGTATTCCCCGAGATATCGATGCCGACACGTCGCTCAGCCAACATATCCAGCTCCGTACCAGGGATTGGTGCGAAGTCGCTGTCTGGGTCTACTTCTACCCAAGTCAGCGGCAAGTCAGACCGTGGCAGCAGGATTGGGTCCCACTCGATGCGCACTTCTGTAGGCTGATCCCCAAAGTCAAGGTAGAGATACCAGGTCGCTGCATCGCCAAACGGACGCATGTCAAGGGACAGCGCGGAGTGCCCTTCGGTGAAGCCTGCAGAGAAGAAGCTTCCGGATGGCACACTGGTGCCGTCCGGTAGTGGGGTCGGTCCGTTGACGTTGCCGAAGAAGGCGGGAATGTTCAGCGAGGTGGGCAGATCCACATCAAGGTTTTCATCCCAGCCATGGCTTGCGCCAGCCAGCCAGCCAATCCCGACTGTCTGCGTCGGCGCTTCAGAGCCATCCCCAAAACGCTTGTCGACGCGCAGGGTCGCAAGCCAGGCCTGCTGCTCAATCTCGACTTCAACACTGAGCGGACTGTCCGCACTTACTTCACCAGCCGAATTCCGTGCGAACACAGAGACCGCCCATTCCTGGCCAGCCTGCGTAAAGCGGTGGTCCAGGACACGATCCTCTGTGACCATGACCTGCACGCCGTCCACGTACCAGCGGTAGAAGAGCTGATGACCGGACAGCACCGTTGCTGGGTCTACGTCGGCGAAGAGATCGTCGGTGACCTGTGCGTTCGTGGGGCGCAGCACAGGCTGCGCTGGCGAGCTCACGAAGACCCCTGGTACCGGGTTGGCCAAAACCAGGATGCCGTACTCAGAAGCGAGCGTACCAAACTGATGATGCGGGGCAACACGGATGTAGTAGGTGCCTGGGTCCACGACCACTTTGAAGCGGGCAGCCAGATTGAATTCCGGATGCGCGAACGAACGATAGTCATCATTGAAAATGATCGCACGCTCGAAATCGCCTTCGCTGTATAGCCACATGCGCGTATCAACGCCAAGATCCAGGCGCGTTCCAGTATCTCGGGCCGGATTGCGAATCCGCTGCTCGATCTCGTCCACGGTACGACCGGTAGCGACTTCGACCTCAGAAGTTTGCAGAACTGTAAACTTCATCCAGTCCTCGTCTTCCAAGAAGAACGAGTGGGCCTGCCCTTCGAACGTACCTTCCAGCGAAAGAGAATTGCCCTCTTCCTCGGTATTTTCGGTGTCTGAACCGGAATTGTTGTTGCTTTCGTTGGTGTTACCGGACTCCTCGACGGTGCTGAACCCACCCGACTGATCGCCGCTGTTCTCGTCACCGCCACCGCCGCCGCCGCCGCTACCATTCTCTTGGTCCGTGGAGCTGTTGAACACATCAAAGCCGTTGACCAAGATCCGACGCGCTTCCTGCGGTGTATCATTGGGCTCGTAGGTCTCGGCATCGATGACCAAGGAACTCGTTCCTTCTCCGCCACCTCCTCCGCCACCACCTTCGTCATCCTCGTTGGAACCGGGCAAGCCGAAGCCTGGGAAGACGGTGACTGTTTGGGACCGCGCTGGCTCGCTGCGGTTGCCGAACGTATCCACGGCCTGCACTTCGCAGTAGACCAGAACGCCTTCTAGACGATGATTCTCAGTCGCCAACATGGTGCTGATGATATTGCTGTCGATCGCAAACTCAACCTGAGCCTGGCCTGCGGTCAGGATGATACTGCCTTCAAGAATATCGCCATCGTCCGGCGCAAGTACGTCGGTACCAGTACCACTGAGCAAGTCGTCAAGTTCAGTGCCTGTCACGCTCGTGTCGACGAAGCCTGGGAAGCCGATCTCTTTCCGTCCGCCAGTTTCGATCACACCTTCGGTGGTTGTGCGCGAGCGGCGTTCCAGCTGTTGGTAGGTATTGGTCACACGGTTGAAACCGTACCACTCGAAGAAGTATGACACCACGTCCCCATCGGGATCAACGGCAGGCAGGGTGAGAACACAACGAATGTCGTCGTCTTCAGCACGAGGCTGAGCCGGCTCGATCGCAATCGCAGGCGGCTCTGGCCGGCTGTTAGTGCCAACCCCGCCGCCGTGGACAAAGCTGTTGCTGTAGCTAGGAGCGCTGCGACGCCCGGTGGCGGTGTTGTTTCCGTCTACCTCATCGGTGACGTAAGCCTCCAGTTTGACCACATCACCGACCCGCAGCTGCGCGTGACCATATGACAGGTCGACCAGCATTAGCGACCAATCCGTGATGGCAATGCCCTGGTTCTTGATCCAGCGCGTGAAGACATGGACTTGATCGCCGTCGGCGTCTGTAGGTTCGGTCGTCAGCGTGCCGATGTAATGCTCAGCGCGCTCATCCTCGTCCAGATCGGCCTGGGAGACCACGTACTCGGCTACGGTCGGCGAGCTTTGAGCGGCGTCTACAGTAACTGCTTCACTCCATACCCAAGTACTCGCACCACCGTCTTCATCCACGGCACGTACAGAGACGCGGTAGCTGCGGCTCCCGGCCTGTACGGTCCAATGACGTGCGGTTGCATCAGCAATGGGCTCCATGCAGGTCGTGTCGACACAACCTGCATCGTCGATGTACCACTGATACTCATAGCTGAACATGTCACCATTCGGATCAAAGGCACCACGCGGGTGCGCGGTCAGCACGCTGTCCACACCAGGCGACTGCGGGTCAATGTCGACGATCAAGTTCATGACATTCGGCTCATCATTGGCTTGTACCAAGGTAGCCCGGGCATTGGTAGCTGTGGTAAGTTGCAAGGCATGTACCCAGCGGTCTGTATCGACCAGCGACTGCGACAGCAGGCGCTCGTAAGGCAGCCAGTCGGCATGCCAGACGAAGTCCTGAATGGTTGGTGTCACAGGGTTGACAACCCAGTTGCGACCGGAGGTCGGATCAATGTCCACCTTGTAGGCAGCCTCATCGCTGCGATAGATCGCACCGATGTAGGTGGTAGCCACAGCGTCTTCCGCGGCCTGGTCAGCGACCGTCAGGACCATTGGACCATCGTCGAACTTCAGGTACAAGCCCAGATTCAGCGGAGTTGCCCAGTCATTCACGCCTGGGAAGAAGGCATCCTGCAGGGTGACGTAGTCATCCCACATGTCCTCGGTTGCTTCCCAAGTCGCGTTGCTGTTGGTATCGCCAAAGTAGAGGGCTGCGAGGCTGCCCGGGGCATCCTGAATCAACGTGCCATCATCGCTGGCGACTGTGAAGTCAGGAATAAGGACAACCGCTGCATTCTCGTCCACAGTCACTGTAGGATCATGAGAGCCCGGCAGGATCACAGTATCGATCACGGTTTCCTCAGTCTCCCCTTCGACGAGAACCGGTTCATCGTAGACGTTGTTACCATTCTGATCGATCCAGAGCCCCTCATGTGCGTCGCGAGTCTGGTTCAAGTTTGCGTCAAAGTAGCGTGCCTGAGCCAGCAGTAGTCCCTGTGTACCGGCAGTAGTTTCCCACAGACCGTCGGTCGACAGCTGCGAGTCAATGCCTGGATCGTAGACGGATTCCTGTGGTACCAGCCCAGAACGGAAGGTATCGAGGTTGCCGAGCACAATCTCAACATCGCGGTTATAGGCTTCCTTGATTTCTGCCTCGGTGCGGACGTCACCCCAAATACGCACTTCGTCGAGGTCACCCACGAAGTTGTGTGTCGAGATGCTGTCGCTTACGTCGTCTACATCTACCGATGCACCGATGCGGATCACGGCAAGCTTGTCGAGATCCTTCGGCTTGGCGCTACCGAAAGCATTGATGTTGCGAGCTACTTCCACCCCGTTCACGTAAAGGAACATGGAGTTATTGGCAGCATTGAAGGTACCCAGAATGTGCGTCCAGACGAAGTTTTCGTCAGCGGATTGGATCGGCGTGCCAGCCTTGACCTTGCGGACAACGGTCGGCGTACTCCAGAGCACGTAAGGCCGCTCATCGGTATCGATACCGAGCTCATAGCTGATCACGTCAGCGTCTCCATTCAGGCTCAGGGAGCGTTGAATAATGACCATTCGGCGGTCAGGATCGGCGTGAAGGGTCAGATCCAGCTGTGGACGAACCCAGGCTTCCACCGTCCAGCTCTCATAGCCGAGGCGCTGTGCGTCCGGATCGTCTTCCACGGCCACATTGGCGTCGGACTGGCCGATGTTCACCAGCGGCACGTCGAGGAAGGTCGCACCATCCAGGTTCAAGACCAGGTTCTGCACCCCCTTGTACTTGAGGCTATTCAGCGGATCGCTAAGGAAGCCCAGTTCGGCGTCGTTGTGCTCGACGATGTCGGCGATGCCGTCATCATCAGTATCAGGCAATTGACGGTCGGTGTTCTGCTGAATTTCGTCGGTGTCAGCCACGTCATCATTATCAGTATCGACATCGAAGTTGTCAGCAACCCATGGGTCGGTCCCAGCGAGGTACTCGAGACGGTTGGTACGGCCATCCTCGTCAGGGTCACCGTCAGTTCCGTGGATGCCGGTGGCATCGAGCGGGTCCAGCGAGACTGCGCTGGAGTTGGTTGAGATAACCTCCCAGCCGTCCGGCAGCAAGTCGCCATCGGTGTCAGGATTGCGCGGCTCTGTGCCACGATTCTGCTCACCTGCGTTGTCCAGCGCGTCGTTGTCGGTGTCTTCCTCGCCGTCCAACGTACCGTCACCGTCGGTGTCGTTGTTGAGCGGATCGAAGGAGTTTGCAACTTCCCAGCCGTCCTTGAGCGAGTCACCATCGGTATCAGCAACAGTTGGCTTGGTGCCAAGCTGCAGTTCGCGAATGTTGGTCAGGTCGTCTGCATCCGGGTCGCCGTCTGCGCCATTGTCGCCGCTGGCGTCGTTCGGATCCAGGTCATTCTCGACCTCGGCCTTGTCGCCCATGGCGTCACCATCGCTGTCAGCGCTGGTTGGGTCAGTAGCATCACCCCAGAGACTGCGGTCAGATGAGCTGATCAGGATGGCTCCAGTGGAGCCCGCGAAGGCTGCCTGATTGTCAGCACCGAGGAACTCAGAGATGTTGTTCAGACCGTCACCGTCGGCGTCATCAAAGGCATCGTCGGCTTTTGGCAGCAGGCTGAAAAGGACTTCAAATCCGTCATCCATACCATCTGCATCGGTGTCACGATGCTGTGGATTAGTATCCGCGTCGTATTCCTGCAGGTTCAGCAGGCCATCGTTGTCCGGATCACCAGTTGCCCCGTTGTCGCCAGTGGCGTCGAATGGATCCAGGCCGTTGGCGTTCTCCCAGAAGTCGGGCATGCCATCATTATCGCTGTCCATGTCTGAAAGGTCAGGCACTACCGTATCGAAGGCATAGTCGCCACGGCCCAAAGCGGCCACGGTGAAGTCATTCGGAATCGCGTGATCCTCGGCACCAAACTTGTGCTCGTAGGGCGGGTTGCTCGTCCCGTACTCGCCGTCATCCATGCGGAAGTAGCTGCTCAAGCCGTCTTCAGTCGCGGCCAACGTGGAGTCCTTAAGCCCATTGATCTGCGCCGTGCTGCGGGCTACGCTCCAAACTCGTACTTCGTCGATCAGACCTTCGAAGCCGCCAGAAACTGCACCAATGTACAGGTCACCTGGCTTCTGATAAGGCTTGAAGCCTGTGAAGTTCACGGACTGCGAGCGACCGTTCACGTAGAGGATTAGACGCCCGGCATCCGGGTCAAGGGTACCAGCGATATGGGTCCATTCGCCCAGCTCTGCGAGGTCGGTTCCCACAATTTCCTGGTTTTCACCGAGGTTATCTGGCGTGTAGGAGACGTATGGGAAGCCTGCACGCAGACCCAGCTCGTAGTTCACAGCGTCAGCGACCAGCTGTACGCGGCTGTTGCTCGGCGCTTCGTTGGCCAGTGTTTCACCGCCAGCCAAGGTAAGGACAGTTGGTGTAACTTCCGCAATCTCATAGCTGCCGTTGTTGGACAGCGAGCCTTCCACGGTAATGGTCATACCAGCCGCCATTCCGGCAGTGATGAAGTCACCCCCGGCTGTGGTGATCGTGTCTGCGAGCGGATCGTTATTGGCAAACGTCAGGTCGCGACGATCGACACGACCGCTGACCTTGCGAACCACAACGCCGTCGGCGTTGGCTGCATCTGGGTAGACCCACGCTTCAACCGTGAAGGAATCCAGCTCATGGCGTGCCTGGCCAATGGCCTGCATGTAGCCACCAGCACCAAGACGCAAGCTGCGACGAACCAGCGGATCGAGTGAGGATGTCGGGCTATCGCCCTGAGCAATCTCGGTCTCGTCATCCAGGCCATCGTCATCGCTGTCTACCAGCAGTGGATCACTGCCATAGGTGTTGAGCTCTGCCCCGTCCAACAGGGAGTCGCCATCGGTGTCTGCGACCGTCGGGATGGTGCCGTCGGTATTCTCGTAGCGACGATCAGTGATTGGACCAGTGATGTTGATCGTGGTGACGTAGTGATCCCCGGTCGTTGGCGTGTCATTCGGCGTCGCAACTGGCTCGACAAAGCTCCAAGTGCCGTCAAACTTTGCCAGCATGCCAATCTGGCCCTGCCATTCATTCCCGATATTGATCTCGGTCCCGCTCGCGGATGCTTCCACGTAATACCAGACGCCGATTTGCGGATTGGTTGGGCGAATCGCATCTGCGACCACTTCGTCGTAGACCCATTCGGAGCTGACGTCGTCGTAGACACCGATACCGATCTGCGGGATGGTGCTGTCGCGGCCGAGGTACTCTTCCATGTTGGTCAGGCCATCACGGTCGATGTCTTCGGCGCCGTCACGAATACCGTCGTTATCAGTATCTGCATTGTTCGGGTTGAGGTCGACATCAATCTGGCCGATCTGCCCCAAGCCGAAGATCCGGTTCTCACTGTAAAGCATTTCGAACCAGTTCGGTAAACCGTCACCGTCGTTATCCAGCTGACCTTCACCGGCGAACGTGTTACCGACAACGCGGGCAGCGTAGCGCCAGTTATAGCCGTCGACGGAGGAAACGTTCAGCCAATCTCGCGGATGAGCGAAGTCCTCGACGAACTGTCCACCATCGTTGAAGCTGTAAAACAGGACCGGTTCGATCGTGTCGACCACGATGGTCTCGACCTGTGTGCCAGTGACGGCTCCGGCGTCGTCCACAATCGTTGTGCTGATTGTATCGAAAATCTCGAAGGCACCGAAGGAGTTTCCTTCACGAGCAAGCAGGTAGATCTCCTGCAACTGCGCGGCAGTCAGGATGTCTTCCCAGATCGTGATGTCATCCATCTGGCCGCTGTAGTGCGTGCTGCCAACTGCGGACTGCGTCACACCGTTGTAGTCCACACCCACGTAGAGGTGGCCGGTCTCGATGACCGGTGTGGAGATCGGCAGGCGCGAGTTGGTGCGCTGGTCGAACGTGTCAGGCCCAGTCGGGACAAACAGGTCCAACTGCATGTTGTTGTTCGCGATATCCAAGGTAGCTGCGATCATCGCCCACTCGCCGGCACCAATCGTGTCGCGGCTTTCCAGAGTCACCAGACGGTTGATCAGCTGATTATGATACTCGAAGATCACCGTGCCATCCGGTAGCAAGCGAAGTGCGTAGTTCAGCACGTCGTTGTTGTCGCCACGAGCGTGCTTCTCCAAGATCGTGTGGCTGCCGTTGAGGTCCGGCTTGACCCACAGGGTAATCATGAACGTCTCGAGGCCAATGGTCTCGTTGTCGTAGGCCACGAGGTAGTCATCACCATCGAAGGTACCAACCCGACGAACGCCTGGATCCAGGGAGTTTGCAGCGTCACTGGTCAGCGTGGTCGAGATCGCATTGACCTCGTCGTTGTCGCCGATGCCATCATCGTCGGTGTCCTTCAACAACGGATGCAAGCCCAGAACCTGTTCTTCCAAGTTCGTCAGGCCATCGCCCAATTGCTGCTCTTCGCCTGTGTCGTAGACACCATTCGCGATCGAATCCGTCCAGACAGCCAAGCCATTGTTCGCCACCAAGAAGCCCGCGTTCGGCGAACCGGCAGTGCCAGCGCGGATGATCGCC
>Ga0115566_10000078_pt1 | contig 74549 bp, 69 predicted proteins | sample COGITO_mtgs_1204_3_FD_87173 | JGI IMG/M metagenome (GOLD analysis project Ga0115566, IMG submission 87173) | Pelagic marine microbial communities from North Sea - COGITO_mtgs_120405 | ecosystem: Environmental > Aquatic > Marine > Epipelagic | place: Germany:Helgoland, sampling site Kabeltonne...
CCCAACATTCCGCTGCTCCGACAGCTCGTTTTCGATGCCATCGCCTCGGCGTACATCGTCAAGCATCGCAAGGACGTCATCTATTTACGATCATCGCAATCATTCTTCTCCTTGTTCTTCATTGCCTTGTTCCGGGTGCCGTTGGTCCTGGAACTGAACGGCATCGCCAAGGCAGACATTTCGAACCAGCGGATGAAGAAGACCAAGACCGATGTCCTGTTCTCCGGAATCAAGGCACTGTGTGGCCGCCACCGTCAGGAAGTCTTCTTGATCAAGCGCGCCAAGCTCTGCATCGCTGTGACCAAGTCGATCAAGCAATATGCGGACGACGCGGGCGCACAGAAATGCATTCATGTGGAGAACGGCGTCTCACATCGGTTTTTCGAGATCGAGTCGGACGGGGCGAGCCGATCGCGACCGACCGTGATTTATGTCGGCACCTTTACCCCTTGGGACGGCGCCCAGCACATCCCGGGGCTAGCGCGGCAGTTTCCGAAGGTAGACTTCCTCGTCGTCGGCGATGGCCATTTGCGCAGTGAGATCGAAAGCGATGCGCCGGCCAATGTCGAGTTCACCGGCTACCAAGATTACGCGGGGCTGGTCAACTGCTACTCGCAGGCAGACGCAGGCCTGGTCCTGTACGAGGCATCGATGCGCAACAACACCGTGGGCTCCTCGTCGATGAAGATCAAGGAGTACCTTGCCTCCGGCTTGCCTATCTTCACCACGCGCCTGCCAGGCCATGAGTTCATCGAAGAGAGCGGGATCGGCAGAACGATCGACATCGAGAATCTCGAGCAAGACTTCCGCAGCTTCCTGGCCGACCTTCAGACGCACCAGAACCATGTCGCAGCGTTCCGCGTTCGCGAGAAGTCGAACATCAGCTGGGATGGAGCCGCGAGAAAGACGGTCGCAGCGATTGACGAGTTTTCGGAGTAACGCGACGTGCCTGTCCTGCTCCGGAGAGCTGGCAATCTAGAGGTTGTTGCTAAATCTCCCGTAGTCAATATCTCTTAGGTACTTACCTGGCAGCAACACTGTTCTGCCTTACCCCGGCGCCGATTGCGGAGCTGATCGTCATGCTTTTCTGATGACGCACTATTCCAAGCCGCAGCGGTTGCCCTGCCGGAATGGCCTTCATTGCCTCCAGAAAGGCTTTGATCGTACCTGTCGGTGTACCGTTGACTGATTGAATCAAATCTCCAGACACCAGGTTCGGCAGGTTCGCGCCCGACGGAGCCTTACGCACATGAATGCCGCCATCGTCCCTCCCGACCCCGAAGGCAGAGAACTCCTCGCCGGCCAATTCCCTGAGGGTGACGCCTTTCCAGTCAGTCTGGGCGGCCTCCTCCCCGTCAGCCACCATCATTGTGGGAACAGGCAGTTGCGGGGTGCGCGCGATCGCCTTCAACGCCGGCTTCTGTACGCCGAACCGGTCCATCGGGAAGTTCTTAAAACCCAGCTTCAGCGCCGGCGACCCAGCCTGCACGCGGTAGTCTCCATTCGCCGGATCCACGAACATCGGATCGCCAGCCAGCGAATGTGCGTCACACCCTTCCTCGCGAAACGCGTCTCGGTGTTTTTCAGCGATGAACAGATTACGATCGATCGTCCCTTCCCAATTCTTCATGACGGCAGGTCGGTAGGGGGCCATCCAAATATTACTGGTGACTACATCCCCACTGTTCGGATACCAAACATGGGGGTGGAAGGTATTATTCACCGCAATATTGTTATAGACTTTGCGCTGGAAGCCTTCGCGCAGCTTGAGTCCACCCCGCAGGAAAACGTTGTTGTAGATCTCGTAGTTGGATGAGCCATCGTCTAGATCCACATCCCAGCCATGGTCACAGCGCCAGCGGCTGTTGCGGATGGTGTTCTTCTCCACATCCAGCAACGCCAGGTCTGCTAGTTCCTCGTCTGGCGCTCCTGCGAGCTGCCAGAAGCGATCTCGGCCCCAGGCGTTGAAAGAGCCGTGGTCACCGGTCTCACGCACCGTGTCGAAGACGTCGCAGAACTCGAGCAAATGTCCGCCAAAAGTACCCTCGCTGATGTTGATGCCGGCGCGTCCGACATCGTAGATCGAACAATGACGAACCGTGATGCCCCGGGACATGGAGATCTGCACGCCAGTGGCCTGCTTCTCGACCAACCCGATGTTGTGAATCAGACAGTCAGCAACCACGCAATCCGCGGGATAGTTGTCGCTCTTGGGGCCCGGCGTCTTGTCGATGTCTGCGTAGGCCTGGCGCTCCCCGTACTCGAATAGCGGACTGCGCACCGAGTCGGGACTGCCGACGAAACAGACCGCGCTGGCGCCGGCACCATGGATATGCGTGCCACGAACCGCAATGCGCCGGTTGTAGTTGTTCACGAACACACCGTTCCCGCCGACCTGGTCGAACTCGCAGTCGCTGACAGTGCAGTCCTCGGCGCCGTCAAAGACCACCGCGCCACCCCGGTAGATGGCCCAGTCGCTGCGCAGCAGCGGCTCTTTCGTATCCATGAACGTACGTGCCGCATGACGGAAAGTCAGGCCCTGAAGCTGAACATGTCGCACAGCACGATCTTGGCTGCCGCTGAACTCGACCAAGTGACGCAACCGCGTGATCTCAATCGTCGCGCTCTGCAGGTCGACGCCTTCGGCCGGACAGCAGTAGAGAGTTTGCGTCTTGGCATCGTGGAACCACTCGCCGGGCGCATCGAGTTCCTCAAAAATATTCTCCACAAAACGGAACTCACCGTGCATGCCCATCTGGCGATTGTTCTGCCAGCCACCTTCGTAGGCGACTGCGTTGTCAGCGCTCTTCCCCGTAATACGATAGTGATAGCCGCCCCAGTGGTGAACATGCATCGCGTGGATGTAGCCACCTGCGGGATCGGCCCAGCGCGCTGCGCGCTCAGGCGCAAACGCATCCGCCGCGGACCCGTTGTAGGGCAACACATCAGGATCGAAGTTTGGATAGCGGGCCATGTGCTGGCGTTCGCCGTTCACGAACAACTGGTCGACCCGCAGTCCTGCCGCGGTCTTCGCTTCGAAAATGCCATCGCGGTAGGGTTTCCAGTCCAGCTCCAGCTTTGAGCCACCGCTGATAGCGACCTCTTCGCCGTCATACGCCGCATAGGTAACCGGCGCTTCCGCTGTGCCCGAATCGACAGCAGTGAAAACAAGAGTCTCGTTCGTGTAGTAGACGCCGGCCCGCAGCCAAACCGTAATCGGCGTATGGCCGAGAGTCGCATTCTGCCGGACAGCCGCTTGCGCTTTGTAGAGACTCTGGAACGGCTCAGAAATCGAGCCAGGATTCAAATCGGATCCAGCAGGATCCACGTAGTATACTTCAGACATGTCTATCCCATATTTTCATTTCTTTGCCCAGAGGTCCAACCTAACCTAGATAATTCACGCGATTTGTAACGAGAGGCGCTTGTAGGCGGCGTGAGGTGTGCCCGGCATCTGACCATCCGGTGCTCCCGCAGAAATATCAATCTATTTCTGCGCGGCCCTTAGACTCGAAGCAACTTCCGGCCTCTCCCCAGAGCCCCGCGAGCGAACTTGAAAAGCCTGCAAAAAAGGGCCATATTTAGACCTATATATCGATTCTTTTTCAACATTGGAGCGTTCGTATGAGCACTGTATCGAGAGTAATGGCGAGTATTTCTACCAGCATAACCGACTTCAAAGCCAACCCTAACGCTGTTTTAGAGCAGTCAGGCGGGGAGGCGATAGCCGTATTAAAAAGCAACGAGCCTAGTTTTTACGCGGTCCCTCCTGAACTTTACGAATCTATGGTTGAGGCAATGGAAGACCTCGCTTTACTACTGCAGGCAAATGCTCGCCTGAACGATGGGAAGGAGCCGATAGAAGTAGATTTGGATGACCTATAGCTTAAAGTTCCATCCCGACGCACTTAAAGAGTGGAATCGGTTGCCAGCGGCAGATAAGAACTTCTTCAAAACCAAGCTAAAGCAGCGCTTGGAAGATCCTCATATACTCGGGTCAAGACTCTCAGGCGGGCACAATCGTTACAAGATAAAAAGAATGAGACCGCCTCTCCGTCTGACGTATCACGTCGATGATCAAGATTTAGTTGTAACTGCATTGAGCGTGGGAAAGAGAGACGGCGATGTCTGTAGAGAAATGATAAAGCGCTACGGCCGATAGAAAATCCCCCCGCCAGCCTTGGTCAGCGATTCCAGCGGAAGCGATGACTCCCATAGCGAAAGTGGTCCCCCTCAGCAAGCCCCTCGATCGGGGAAATGGGATTGGCCCAAGTCATCTGGCCCAAGAGCCCAAGGACGGCAATGCGCAGACCTGACATCAGTACGGCAGCGGTGCCAGCGACTTCAAGGTGATCGATTTGATCATGAAGCCATCGTGCTCGGCACCGGGTTTGTCGTCGGCTAGGTAGGAGGGCATACGCTCCTCGCTGATCGGCTCACTCAAGGAAAGGTCGATGACCTGGTCGTCTCCAGCCTCAAAATGGACGTGGCCAACGATTTCAGTGCGGAACCAGCGCCAGTCGTGATCGTCGCTGACAGTGACCGGCAGTATCGCGGTCAGTTCCTGCCCGCCCACGCTGACTTTCACCTGTACGGGCTGCCCGGTCAGGTTCGCGTACTCGACGGTGACGAAGAATGCGTTCTTGTTCGTACTGGAGACGTTCCATTGCAGACGTGCTTCCGCCACATCGAATCCGTAGGCATAATCATCGTGCGGGCAAAAGGCGACGGTCCCGTGGTCGTTGTACTGCGGGCGACGAAAACTGCGCAACTCGAGTTGGCTGCGCTCCGCCAGCGCTGGAATAAAGCGATTGTCGAGGTCGTGATCCAACACTGGTCTGGGGTCGACAGCCAACTCGCCGTCGTACGCAAGCGCAATGACCGTGTCGGCAGCATGTGCGAACTCCGCAAAGTTCGGCACACTGGTCAGATCGATCTCGATGCCGCCTGCCACAGTCCGAACCTGCAGCGGCTGCTTGTTCTCATCGACCAAGAAATAAGCCTGCTTGATCGGGGACTGGAAGCCGGGCAAGAACAAGGAATCCTGCGACGGCAGGCAGAACAGATGCAGGTACATGGTGCCGGGACGAAATGTGCAGACGCCCCAGGGAAGCTCCGCGTACGGGGTAGCGCGCACGCCAAAAATCGAGTCGCCGTGGGGGCGCAGCCAGTCGCCGATCTGTTTGAGGATGATTTGATCCCGCGTCGAGATTCGTCCTCGCACATCAGGCCCGATGTTCAGTAGCAGGTTGCCGCCCCGCGAACGAATCGCAGCCAGCATCTGGATGACTTCGGCTGCCGGTTTGTGGTCCCGATCTTCCGGGAACCAAGCCCAGTGCTGGGTGAGAGTCATGCAGGTTTCCCATGGCCCTTCGATACGGACGGGCGGAACCTGGCAGTCGCCTTCGCTGGCGAAGTCGCCAAAGCCACCGCCCACGCGGGAGCAGACCATGATGTCAGGCTGATGCTTGTGGACCAGTGCTGCGCACTTTTCGGCGAGGCCTTCCGGGCGGCCGCAATCGAACCAGGCGACGTGTTGTTTGCCGTAGCGGGTGGTTAGCTCCTCCAGGTGTGGCAAGGCCAGGGCCTCCGCGTATTCCTCGAGCGTCTTCCCCTCTGGGCCGCCAGCGCCGCCGGGCTCATGCCAGTCCAGATGATGGGAGTAGTAAAAGCCGGGCTTGATGCCGCGTGCCCGCACTGCGTCGGTTAGCTGGCCGAAGATGTCGCCCTTGTCGAACGCGGTATGCTCGGCCAGGTTGTAGGGACCAACCTCGCTATTGAAGAAGGCCAGGCCATCATGATGCTTGGTCGTAAAGACAAAGTAGCGGCCGGCCGAGGCGGCCACCGCATCGGCCCACTCCTCGGCATCAAACTGGTCTGGGTTCCACCTGCGCAGCTGCTCCTCGTACACCGGAATCGGAATTTCGGCGCGCTTCATCAGCCACTCGCCCCAGAGATCTCGCTTAAGTTCCTCGCCCTGGTAACGCCCTTGGAACGCGGTGCTGGCGGAGAAATGCATGAAGATGCCAAAGCCATCATCCTGCCATTCGGTGATGGCGTCGGCCATCGACTCGCGTTGTTGGGTGCCTTTGTGCCAGAGATTCTCCATCTCAGCCTGAAGATCTGGTGACTTCTTCTTGTCGCTCATGGTCTTGTTCCTTGTTTAATCAGAATCGGTTTTTGAATCACTGTCGTTCACCACATCCTGTGCCCAGCCGTTCAGCGTCAGGCATTGCTCGCGGGTAATGGTGGTCTTCTCTCTACGATACGGGAGCGGGGCAAGCATGAGCAGGCGGCCATTGGCGCAGGCATCAAAGTACCGTCCCGCGGGTTTATAGAGCGGGCCAAAGCCGTTTGCGAGAATGACGATCAGGCGCAGCCCGGCGTTCAATGCTGCGCGGGCTATCTCCCGCTCACCTGGGCTGATGCAAGGCGACACGAGCACAGCCCCGTGCTTGGCTGCGTACAGCAGTTCCTCTGTCCTGTCGGCCAAGGCGTCCGCTGAGATGCTGCGGGAAACCTGTACCTCGCGCTTGAGCGGGTAGTCCAGCAGGAAGAGGTTGCCGAAGGCCGGGCACGCGCGTCCCGGGGCCACGGTCAAGTCGCGGACGACGGTAAAGAGCTCCGGGTTGGCGCGTTTGATAGCCAGGCGCCTGGGGTTGTCGGCAATGTAGTTCGCCATCGCTTTGAGCTGCCCGCGGCGCAGCAGGATGCTGTCCTGGTAGCCTTTTTCCCAGAGAGATGTGGGAGCTGGGGCAGCTCCCACTATTGAACCCGGGGGTGGTGGCAGGACTAGCCCCTTGCTGGTCCCGTGGGGGGAGCTGCCCCAACTCCCACATTCCTTCTCACTCACCCGCTTAAAAGCCTTAATGATGTGGCCCACATGACGGGGCAGTCGTTTCTTCACCCAGAGGATGCCGTGAAAGTGGTCCGGCATGGCCACGCATTCGCATGCCTCTACACCCGGGTAGAGGCTGTTGGTGCGCCGCCACACCTCAAGCACGATCTCGCCGAGTGGGGAAAGGGTTAGGAATGCGGGAACTGGGGCAGCTCCCGCCACCGAACCAGGGGTAGCTCCTTGCCCGGGTTCGGTGGCACGGGCAGCCCCTTGCCCGGGTTCGGTGGCAGGGGCAGCCCCTTGCCCCTGCATCTTCATCTTCACCTCACTCAGGCAACTGCGCCGCGGTTCGGTGACAATCGTGACCATGTAGAACGAAGGCGCGCAATAGTCATGCGCCCAGCAGCGCTGCTTCATACCGGTCGAGCTAGCCATTGAGCCTTCGCTCCTCGGGTTTCATGGAAGTGGCACAGGCTTTGCATCTTCTGTGGTCACGCACCAGGCCAGCAGCTGTGTCCGCAGTTCACAGACGACAGTACTGTGGCCCGGATCGTTGACTAAGTTTCTGAGTTCCGCGGGGTCGCGTTGCAAGTCGAAGAGTTCGTCACCACCTCCCATGGGGTCATACACGTATTTCCACTGCCGCGTGCAGACCATCTTGGGACGGCCTTCCGCTTCCCGCCAGTTCAGCGATCGGCAGAGGGCTGCGCGGCCGGATGGCACCTCGAATTCAGCCAAGTCCGCCATGGTAAATAGCGGCGCGCCGCATCCGTACTCGCTGAAGGTTGCGGTTCGGGGTGGCTCATGGCTGATGGTCGGAAGCGGCTTGCCTGCCATCGACCGGGGGATCTCGATGCCGGCCAGGTGGTGGAGCGTGGGGACGAGGTCCACAAGATTGGCCATGCTTTGGTCACGGACGCCTTGGGGAATGCCCGGGCCAGAGATGATCAGCGGTACGCGCGTGAGGCAGTTGTAGAACAGCCCCCCCTTGCAGGTCATGTTATGCTCGCCAGCAAAGTCCCCGTGGTCGGCGGTGAAGACGACGATCGTGTTGTCCCGCAGGCCGTGGCTGTCTAGCGCATCGAGAATCCGCCCGACACTGTCATCAATGAACTTCACATTGGCATGGTACACCCGTAGCTGGTTGCGGATGTCTTCCTCGCGGTCATCGTCCATGCCCAGGATTTCGTGGAGCACGCGGGCACGCTCAGGCACCTCGGGTCCGGAAAACTCTCCGTCTCGCCGTGGCGGGAGCGGCACGTCCTCGGGAATCATATCGACGTACCGCTTGGGCGCAATGTAGGGCTCGTGCGGGTCTGGGTAGGAAAGCCACAGGGCGAAAGGCTCCTGCTTGGGCTCCGCGAGAAACTGCAGCGCCTGGGCAGTGAGCAGCCCGGTACTGTAGCAGGTATCGGGGTAGTCCGTGATGGCGTACGAGAACCGCGGCGACTCGGTCATGTTCTTGACCGTGGTCGCATAGGCCTCGGCGGCCGGCGTTGGGTCCACCACCCAATCCATGCCGCGTGGCGGCTGCTTTACCGGTCCATGGTGGACGGCCTCGCACCAGACATCAAAGAGCGCCAGATCTTCGTCGGTTTTGAAGCAGTGGTTCTTGCCGATCAATGCGTTTTGGTAACCTTGCGCCTTCCATTGCTTGAACGCATGCGTCGCATCGGGCGGCATCAGGGTTTGGTTGCGACGCCCACCGTGGGTGTGGGGATACTGAGAGGTCCACAAAGAGATCCGCGCCGGCACACAAAGCGGGTGCGGGGTATAGGTGTTTTCGAACAGCGTGCCAGCCCCGGCCATCCGCTCCAATTGTGGTGTCGTGCAGAAGGGGCTGCCATAGAGATGCGAGGCAGTGGCCTTGAGCTGATCGCATAGAATGAAAACAATGTTGGGCTGGCTCATGTCCGCGGCTCCTGCTGCTCCATGGCAGCTCCAAGCGCTCGCAGTTGCTCCAGATGGCCCTTTTGGAGGTGGCCGCTTGGCTCAATGCCAGCATCCCACGTAATCACCCCATGGTGGGAGGTGACGTATTTTGTGTAGCCGACGACCAACTCGGTGGGGAAGCGCGCGGGCTTGTTTCCCCAATGGCTGCCAAGATGAGTGAGCAGGTGGTATTGCGTGCCATCCATGAAGCGCGAGAGCGGACGCAGCGCTCCATTGGCCATCCTGAGCCCCAAGGGCAGGTTGTGGCCAATCTCGCCAGCGGTGTAATCCTCGTATTCGCTCTGGACCTGAATGGGTGTTTCCAAACCGCCGTTGAAGGCACAAAGAGACTCCGGATTGCCAGCCTTGATAGCCGCAGCCAAGCTTTTAAAATTTGGCTCGTCGTCGTGGCGATAGATCTCCTCGGGCCACCAGGCACCGTCCATCCACCAGCCGTGAACCTTCTTGCCCCAGCGCTTGGAATAGTCGGCGATTACCGCCTCCCAATGCCGCATAAATTCAACCGGTCGGCGTCCCGGCCGTGGCGCGTTGCCTTCGACGCCCCAGCCGAGGTTAAAGCCGCACAGCCAGCGCATCTTCTTGATCGCGTAGTGGTCCCCGAAGGGTGCCCCGGCCGGAAGGTAGACCATCATACGAATGCCGTGCGGTTCCAGCGCATCGGCAATATCGCTGATCAGGTCGCGCTTTGAACAGCGACTCTGCACCTTACCCACGTCCAGGATGCGGTCGTAGGTTTCGTTGGGAGCGCAGAACAACCCGTGACCGTGCGTGATGGTGATGAAGAAATAGCCAGCCCCGGTCGATGCGAGCTCCTCAGCCAGACCAGCGACGTCAAACGCCTCTATCTGTTCATTCCAGCCATCAATGCCGTTCTGTGGACCGTAGTGGCAGAACACGCCCCACTTAGCGTTGTGAAACCAGTCGGAATCCATTTCAGATTCATTCATCATCTATACTCCCTTTTTACGCGTATCAAAGTCCTCAAAAACTCTTCCCGCTGCGACCCTACACCTGGTCCGGAATGCTGAACTCCGTTCGGTAGTGCTCCTTGACGAGCGCGTTGGCTGCCTCGGCGTGCTCGCCGCTGAAGCGCTCTTGCTTCGGCTCGAAGGTAAGCCACGGACCAAGCGTGGGTTGCTCCTTGGCAAGGTCGATGTTGTGGCTCTTGAGGTGGTCCATCGTGTTTTCCCAGATCGATTCAGCCTCCTCGGTACCGGCAACCTGCTTCGTGACCGCATCACAGCTTGCCTGCTGTCCGATCCGGTAGCTAATGTTGCCGGTATGCAGGAGCAGGCACCCCAGGTGTCCCTGCTCGATCTCGGCGTTGAGGTCTTCCCGGTTCCGGGATTTGACCGCGTCCACCCAGTTTTTCATGTGGCCGCCGCCACCATTGCCGGTGATCTGTTTGATGGTCTTGCCGTCGTCATCATAGACCTTGCCGCCGTTGCGCGTGACGGCAAAGAAGCCACCTTCGCACTTAATTAACGTGGTGAACCGAAATCCCTTGCCAAGTCTACGATAGACGGATGCCCCGACTGCCTTTCCCGTCTTTGGATGGATCATCGGCAGGTTCCGACTACTGGCGATGATCGGAACCTTGCCGTCCAGAACAAGAACTTCTGTATTGGGGGTGTTGGCATCGTCGTTGTAGCCGAACCGCCCGCCAAAGGCCATCATCCTCGTCGGCACGTTGTCGTTGAGTTGCAGGACATGGTGGACGTCATCGATGTTGTGGATCACACGATTGCCCATATCGCCATTCCCGTATTCCCACCGCCAGTGCCAATCATAGTGAAGTTTCTTCCGCATCAGCGGAACGTTCTCACGCGGGCCGCACCAGAGATCGTAATCCACATGCTCCGGCACCTTGGTCGGTCCCGAGACTTTGCCGATGGGACCACGTTTCGCATACCAGAGCGCATGGGCCCACTGGGGCTCACCAATTTCCTTGGCTTCGATCATGCGTTTCATTTCAATGAGAGCTGGGTCCGATCGCTGCTGCGAGCCCACCTGGACAATGCGATCGTACTTCCGGGCCGCTTCGACCATCTTGCGGCCCTCCCAGATCGAGTGGCTGGCTGGCTTCTCGACATAGACATCCTTGCCCGCTTGGCAGGCCATCACTGTGCCGAGTGCGTGCCAATGATGCGGGGTGGACATGACGATCGCCTCGATCGATTGATCATCCAGCATCTTCCTGAAATCCTGATACTGCTTGGCGGTGCCACCGGCTTGCTCGGCCGCCTTCGCCATACGCTGCTTATCAGGGTCGCATACCGCGACGACATCGCATCCAGCGCGCTGGGCCCACTTAAGGTTGGGAATCCCCTTGCCGCCAGTTCCCATCATCCCCACCGCAAGCCGATCGTTGGCACCGAAAACCCTGCTGCCGGGAAGAATCACGACCGAACCGAATGCCACCGAACGCTTCAGGAAACCCTTTCTATCCATCATCTTCAGACACCCTCCGTTTTCCAATATCGTGTGAGACAATCGATACTCTGCATTACAGCCCCCTCGCCTCTTGGGCCTGCGGGTTTGTCAGCAGGCTAGCGTCCAACTCTGGCACGACACGCTGGAGTTCGGCGATGGCCTGCGCGCCTGCCTTGCTACGATAAGAGTATGCCCGCTGCACTCAAACATATCACAATAACGCTCATCTGATGCTACGGTGGCGCTACGGCACGGGTGCCCGGACGCACGCCAATAGTGGCGTGTCTCCCGAACCGGCGGGCAATCGCCTCCGGTTACTACGGGCGGCCCTTATTGGCCGCCATCCCGTTCTGTTCTCGACAGGCTACCAGTTCCCAATCGAATTAGGCGTCGTTCTCGAATAGGTTGCGGCCAAGGAACTCCGTCGGAGTCATGGTAGGAACTGGAGAGATTGCGTCTATCCATCTCCAGTCAATGTGTGTTTTCCCGGTACCAGTACGCCGTGCCCGTCCAGGGTTGCCGTTCTCTTCAGCGTCCGTTCCGTGGTGAGTTACCGCCATGCTTCCGGCCCGAGCTCAATGGTCTGGCGCCGACGGGTGAAGTTGAGCAGGAAGACGAACTGGCGCTGACCATCGGTGCGCATCTGGGCGGTGATGCAGGTGGGCAGGGAGATCGGACAGGAATCGTTCATCCCAACGAAACGCGACCAGGCGGCACCCTCGCCATACCAGCTTCGGGTCAGCCCCGGACGGACGCCCGGGGTAGAACTCGCCGGTATACATGGCGCGCTGGGGGTAACGGCACTGCCGTGCCTGACTACGAACAGCGGGGGCTGTTGGGTCTTCTTCCTAATCCAGCCCGAGGGTGACGGTGAACGTAAACGGCGCTTCCAGCTCTGCTGGAACCGGGGCAAAGCGTGAAAGCGCGGCCTGCAATCGGCTTGCAGATTGATCCATCGCGCCGTTCCCGCTGGGGCCGACGATGCGCGTTGACAGAATCGCACCGGATCGCTCCAGCACGTAGGTGATGCGCACAGTGAGTGCACGGTTGGGCACTTGGTCGGCTGCCGGTTCCTGCCAGGTCTTATACAACAGCGCCTGCAACTCCTGGTTGTAGATCGCGCGTGCGCTCGCTGCATACTCGGTATCGACGGTCGGCGTCTCCGGCTGCGTGAAACGACGCATCACCTCTGCCTGGGTGACACGCCGTTGCGGCTTCACTGGCACTGGTGCCGGGGGCGGCGGAGACTCGGTACGGCGAAGCCCTGAATTGCGGATCTGCTCAGCGGTCCGGTAGACCTTCTTCGGAGGCTTTGGCTTCGGAGGCGGCGGCTCAGGCTCAGGTGTAGGTTCTGGAGGGGGTGGCTCAGGCGTCGGTGCTGGAGGGGGTGGCTCAGGCGTCGGTGCTGGAGGGGGTGGCTCAGGCGTGGGCGCTGGAGCCGGTGGCTCGGGCGTGGGCGCTGGAGCCGGTGGCTCGGGCGTTGGAGCCGGTGGCTCAGGCGTAGGCGGCTGCGGGCTGGGCGTAGCAGCGCCTTGATCGGCAATCAGGCTGACGGTCATGTACTCTTCGTCTGGCTCCTGGTCACAGGACTTTGGGACCACAATGACAAGGAACAACAACAGGAGAGCGCCCGCGTGACCGGCGGCGACCCGCCACGCCAGGGACCAGAGCGAGCGCTTGGTTCCGCTCGTACTCATGATTCTGGCAACGTCACCAGGGATACCTCGGTGATGCCCGTGGAGCGAATCAAACGCATCACGGCCATGACATCGCCGTACTGGCGCACTGAGTCCGCCCGCAAGTAGATCACGGCTGCTGGTGTCGTTTCAGCGAGTTGGGTCAGTTGCGCCTGGAGCGCGGCCAGCGACAGCATCTCGCCATTCCAGCGATACTCGCCAGCGGCGGTGATACTGATTACCGTGTGGCTCTCGGTAATCCTAGGGTTGTTCAAAGCCGGTGCCTTGACATCCATGGCATTTTCAAGCACAGGTGCGGTAATCATGAAGACAATCAGCAAAATGAAGGTCAAGTCCACCAGTGGTGTGATGTCTGGCCTCGACATTGTCTCGGTCCGCTTTCTCGGGCGCTTGCGAGGCATGCTAATTATCCAGCTGGCTGGCGACGCGCACCCGGCTGAGAAACTCTGCGGAGTATCCCTCCATCTCCACGGAAATGTGGCGGATCTTGTTGCTCAGATAGTTGTAGGACCACACGGAGGGGATCGCGACTAACAGGGCAACCACGGTGGTAAGCAAGGCACCACTCACCCCAGGCGCGAGTGAATTGATGTCCGGTTGGCCCTTCGCGGCCATGCCACAAAATGCCATCATCACGCCCCAAACGGTCCCCAGCAGGCCAAGAAACGGGCTTACGCTGACCACGGTTCCGATCGTGCTGAGATGTCGCTCCATCTCCAGAATCTCGAGATCCAGCTGCTTCTCCATGGCGGAATCGATGCGGTCGATGTCCGCGGTGGACATTCCTTCTGGAATCCCAGTGCGACGAATCTGGGCGGCAAGGTCAGTCGGCGGCAGTTGGTGAAGTTCTGCAATGGCAGTCAGCCCGGCGTTGGTCACGGCTACCAGTGGACCATGATGGTTCTTCAACTGCGAAAACACGTCGCCAGGGCCCGAGACCATCTCATAGAACTCCAAAAACGAGGTCACCTGCATCTTGAGGCCTTTCAGGTAGAGGAAACGATCGACAAAGAGCGTCCAGCTCAGTGTCGACAGCACGGCCAGGATCAGGACGATAAAACGGCCGACCGTATCGCTCTGCTCAAATGCGTAAAATGGAGTGACGGTGGCGAGAAAAAACATAGCGCATTCAGACGGATAGGATTTGGCGAAGACAGACGGAAAGAGGATAATGGCCACCCCGCTACGAATTCCGCAATGCGCAATCCGCAATTTTGTCAGCCAGGGGCAAAAATCATTCTGCTATTAAAGCCTGATCAGACAAACCTACTACTCACCAATCCAGGTGCAACTACAGGAGGCAAAGCTACTTCTTGTGCGCGGGGGTGAGTGCTTTCGAGTCAGGAAACAGCTCATGCCCGCGGCGAGCGACCTCTGTGGCTGCCTCAGTGCGACCGAGCTTGGTGAGGACTAGATGATAGTCCAAGAACACCTGGGCTGATTTTGGTTCCCCCGAAACGGCAACTTCGTAGGATTGAGCTGCTTCCTCATACTGTCCTTTCATCGTGTGCATTACACCGATGTTGTGATTCACCTCTGAGTTCGTCGGATCAATCTCGAAGGCGGTCTCGAAGAACGCGGAGGCCTGAGCCATGTCGCCGCGCCGGCCGTAGATGATCCCGACATTCATATAGGCCAGTGCATTCCGCTGCGCCAGCGGCACCTTGCGGGCGTCCAGATCATCCAGATAAACCTGGAAATGCGGGAGCGCTACCTCGGGTTGGTTGCGCTCATTGAGCAGGATGTCGCCAAGGCTGTGATGGGCACGCGCATATTGCTGGTAGGTCTTGATGGCCTCGCGGAACTGGTGCTCGGCTTCATCGACTTGATCGACCTTACGCAGGGCCTGGCCGTAGCTGTTGCGAGCCAGGTAGTTGTGCGGTGACTTGGCCACGCTGTCAGCCCAGAGCGCCACGCTCGAGCGCCAGACTGCCGCGCGCTGGTGCGTGAGCACAGCACACACGACCGCGAGCACAGCGAAGCCGCCGACCAGGCCGTTGCCCAGACTCCTCTTCCGCTCAAATGCGAACTCCGCAGCCAGTGCTAGAAACAGAAAGGCACCGACACCAGTGAGGTAGAGGTAGCGATCTGCCACGATGGTGGAGATGGGCACAATCTGCGCAACCGGCCCCCAGGTCACGACCACCCAGCCAAAACACAGAAAGCCGAGACGCTCACCGCGCAGCAAGCTCCAGACTGCGCCCGCGCTCAGGCCAACAATCGCGAACAGGACCAGAAGCACCGTACCGGTCGGGCCATGAACGATCTCATTGGGGTAGCGGCAGTTCAGGCCCACAGGGGCGACCAGGTTCTTGGTATAGCCTCCAATCCCATTCACAGTCGAATAGAAGGTGGTGGTGCGGTTCTCATAGTGCGGTTTTGCGATCTCCGCAACCTCGTCGGACTTGCGCACATTCATCAGCAAGGGCAAAATCACGACTGCAATCACCGCAAAGCCGAGGTAGATCGGGAGCCGGCGCGCCAGCTTGGCCAGATTGGAAACCCCGTCCACATACAGGTCCGTGAGCACGATCAACGGTGGAATCGTCACCCCGAACGGGCTGGACAGAATGGCAATCCAAGCCGCGCCCCAGCTTCCAGCATACGCGGACTTAGATCCTAGCTGAGCCTTTTGATACAGGTAGAGACTCAGAAACAGAAAGGCGGCGAGCAGCCCGTATTTCCGGGATGAGATCCAGGCGACGGCTTCGACATTCACAGGATGCAACAGAAAGAGCATGGCGACCACCAGCGCCGCACAGCGATTGCCATGATGCGGGCCACGACGACGCTCCAGCAGCGCACAGATAAACAGGTAGAGAGCGACGGTCGCCGCGACATGCAACAGTAGATTGATCAGGTGATAGCCAAACGGGCGCTCTCCGTGCACGGCGTAGTTTAGCGCATAGCTGAGGACGCGCAGCGGCTGGTAGGTCTGCCCGCCCTTGGGCACGAAGATATCGACGACGTTTGCCGGACTGAGTGACAGAACGGACTCGTTCTCGAGGACTAGCTTGTTGTCATCCCAGTTCGTGAACTCGCCGAAGAGCGCCGGCCAATACAGAGCAAAAGTGAGAATGAAGGCCAAGCCTGTCACCAAGAGCCAATCTAGCTTCTGGAGTTTTTCCCAAGCAGGGAACCAAGCGAATGCGGGCTTGCCGGCGGCTGCGGCTCGTTTTCGTGCCATCGCGGCGGGGCCGAGTCAGTTGGCTTTGTTACGCAACGAGTTTGCCTGGCTCAGGTAGCCGTTGTAACGGGAGCGGGCAGAGCCGATATGAGAAAGCATCTTCTTGGCTTGCGCCTGTTCGCGGTCCGCATCGCTGTGGTCCCTGCGGGCTTCCATCCGATCGCGCTCGGCAAAGCCCTGATCGCGCTTGGCCGCGGCCTGCTCCGAGCTGTGAAGGTGGATCATCTGCTCGGCCTTGACCAGCAACAGGTTCTGCCGCGTGATGGTGGTATTCGCATTCTTGATTCTGGTACGAAGCACAGCCATGCGGGACGTGGTCACGTTATCGGTATTCCGTGTGGCAATCAGCTTGTTCAGTTCGATGGTCGCGAGGTAGATGTCATACTGGGCATCTTTCTTGCTGAGTTCAGCTTTTCGCAGGTCATTCGCTGCCTGGGCTAGGTCTACCTTGGCCCGCCTCCTGTCTGCCAGCTCGTGTACCACATCGTCGTTGGCAGACTTTATGTCTCCGTAGGCATGGTTGCGGGCATTCTTAGACCGGGACTGCAGGTGCCGTGCGTCGGTTTCGTAGCGTTTAATCAGACCAAGTGCTTCTTTGGCCTTTTGAACCGCCCGGTACGCCTTGGTGCGGGCCTGGCTGTTATCGCCCTTTTTCATCAACGCCTTGGCCTGCAAAATCAGCTTGCGGCTTTCGTTTCCGGCGGCGTCCGCCTTCTGCAATAAATCTGCAGATGCCGTCCACGTACAAAGCACGAGCAGAGCAAATAGAAATGAAATTTTGGTGATGCGCATGAAAACTAGCTCAGCGAGTGCGTGCAGTTATGAATCATGAATATACTCGTATTCGGCGAGCTACCTAGTCCTCTTCTGTGTAAAACGATCAAGAAACTGGGTGAGCGGCGAACCACTGCACCGTCCTACGGAGTCCTTCTTCGTTTGAAATCGTCGGCTGATAGCCAAAATCACGCCCGGCGGCTTCGTGGCTAAAGTAGTGCGATGTGGCGAATTGAGCGGCCGTAAAGCGCGTCAACAGAGGCTCTCCGGATAGCGGCAGCAGGCGGTAAAGGCACTCAAATCCCGTGGCAATGGCCCGTGCGGCCGGATACGAGATCACTCGGCTCGGCCCCGGTTCCCCGAGCCGTTCCAGCAGGCTCCGGACCCAGCCCCAGAGATTGACGGGTGCCTCATCGCCAATGAAGTAGGGATTTCCGGCTACCACGGAGCCGGGCGCAAGGGCATCGGCCGCCTGAAGGTGGGCGAGGGCTGCATTGTCCACGTAGCTGACGTCGACCAGATTAGTGCCAGCCCCGACCTGCGAGAGCTTACCCGCTCTGGCACGCTGCACGAGCATCGGCACGATATGGGTGTCGCGCGGCCCCCAGATCAAATGTGGCCGCAAGGCACAGGTTGCGAAGTTCGCAGCATTGGCCGCGAGCGCCTCCTGCTCGGCCACCGCCTTCGACTCGGGATAGACGGCGCTGAACTTCCTTGGGTACGGCTGTGATTCATCCACCCCGCAGAGATCCTTCATGTCGTACACCACGCTCGGTGAGCTGGTGTAGACAAAGCGCTGCACGCCCGCGTTTTGGGCAGCACTCAGCAAGTTCCGAGTGCCATCCACGTTGATCCCGAAGATCTGTTCGCGGTCCCCCCACATCGCGGCCATGGCGGCCACGTGAAAGACGACATCGACTCCGGCCACGGCTTTGGCGACGTCTTGCGGAGTTCGCAAGTCCCCCTGGTGGCACTCGCAGCCTAGCTCTACCAGCGCTGGATAGCTGCCGCGGGCGAGGACGCGTACATCATCGCCGCGTTCGCGCAGGAGCTCGACAATCCGCCGCCCGAGAAAGCCGCCGCCGCCGGTCACAAGCGCGATCATGCGTCGATGGCCTCAGACAGGTTCTGCTCTGCCCAGGGCCGGAGCTGCTCGCGAAAAATTTTGGCGTTATGGCGGATATCGACGGGCAGCGCCCGGCGAAACAGAATCGTGCGCACCGGCCGTGACACAGGATTCGCAGCGGCGGCAGCCAACAGCTCGCCTGCCAGCTTCTCGCGCGCAGCAGCGCTCTCTGGATAGTGACCGGCCTCCGGCTCGACCACAAACAGCGGGCGCTGGTTGGGCCGATCACCAAGGCCAATGAGGGCAGAGCGATAGATGTATGGATGCTGGTTAATGATCGCTTCACAGCAAACTGTGAGGAGCACCCCATCCGAGGTCTCGACGCGGTGGGCTTTGCGGCCACAGAACCAGAGACGCTGCTGGTCATCCACATAGCCAAGGTCACCGATACGGTGATAGAAGGGGCCATCCGTATCATCGGACTCATAGACCTTATGTGCGGCGGTCTGCTCCGGAAGTCGGTAGTAGGATCGACTGACATTTGGCCCCTGCACGAGGATCTCGCCAACCTCGCCAGTGGGCATGTCTTCCAGTTCCGCAATGCGCGGCACAGCGTGGTCGCGAATCTTCACGATCCGCACACTGACGCCGGGGACGGTCGGCCCCACGCAATAGCCTTTTCCGGCCGCGGTGAGCTGGGCGGTTTCCCCTAGCACTTTACTGCCCTGGAAGTTGCTGACCGGTAAGCATTCAGTGGCCCCGTACGGCGTGTGCACGTCAGCATCCGCCATCAGAATTCCGCCCAACATGCGGTTGTGCAGCGACGGCGGGATGGGGGCTCCAGCCATCACGACGGTCCGCAGCGATGGCAGCGAGAAGCCCTTCTCCTCACAATAACGACTGACGGTGTTCCACAGCGCCGGGGAGCCGAAGGAAAAGGTGGCTCCGTGGTCCCGGACGACTTCGAGCACACGCTCGGGATTGATCGCAGCGGGTCGCGTTGGATCCATTTCTGGCAGCACAACGGTAAGGCCCATGCTGATACTGAAGAGTGCGAACAGCGCAAACCCCGGCATGTCTACGTCGTCCGGGGTGAGCTCGAAGGCGTCGCGCAGTGTGGCGGTTTGACAGCGAAACATGCCATGGGTGTAGACCACGCCTTTTGGTGGGCCAGTGCTGCCGGTGGTAAAGATAACCGCAGCAGGGTCATCTTCCGCAGCGGGGCAAGGTTCAATGGCTTCGGCACCGTGGGCTGTGAGATCCTTGAGATCCGGGCCGCCCCAGCAATAGCGCTTGCCGATGGTGATCGATACCTTCACCGAGCGGAACGCTTTACGAAAGATTAGTCGCGCGAGCTGTGCCTGAGGGATGCCGATGAAGCCTTCTGGCTGGGTATGCTTGATGCAACGAATGAGGTTCTTCCGCCCCATGCCTGGGTCGATCAGCACGACCACTGCGCCAATTTTGAACAGGGCAAAGCACAACGGCAGAAAATCGAGCCCAGGCCGCACCATCAGCACGACGCGCATTCCCCGTTCAATCCCGGCCGCCTGCAGGCCATGCACAAAGGTGTCCCGCTGCGCGCCCAGCTGGGCAAACGTCAGATGTGCATAGGACGTGCGGCCCGCAGCGTCTGCACCTGTTCGCACCACAACCGCACGCTTGCCCGCAAGCTCCTGGCCGACAACCTCAAGCAGCCAGGCAAAATTGCTCGTGCCCGCGGCGGTCAGGGCGATTCCGCTGTGACGTGAATGCTGATGCCGCCTCGGGCATTAAAGGTACCTTCGACGATGGCCTTGCGTGGGTTGCAAGCGGCGATCAGGTCATCGAGGATGTGATTGACCGAGTCCTCGTGGAAGGTATTGAAATTACGAAAGCTGAAGAGGTACAGCTTGAGCGACTTGCTCTCGATGCACCGTTCATCGGCAATGTAGCGAATGGAGATACTGCCGAAATCGGGCTGATTGGTCACGGGGCAACGCGCGGTAAACTCGGGACACACAAAGTGAATCCAGTAGTCGCGATGGGCGAATCGATTGGGGAAGGTTTCCAGAATATCTACGCTGGGTTCTTCTGGATATAGGGTCCGGGTCTGGCCGAGTAAGGTCAGATCGGCCGTCTGGTCGTTAGCATCAGACATATGTCGATCTCATGGTTCAGGAATTGTCTGTGTTTCGTCGCGAACGCTTCTTGTCGCTTTGCTTGCGTTTACCGTCGAGGCGTCGCTCCTTGCTTCCCCGGGTCGGACGCGTCGGGACGCGCTTTTTCCGGGTCTTGCGGATACTGATTAACTTTTCCCGCAGGCGCTCAAGACACAACTGCCGGTTGACGAACTGGCTACGCTCGCGTCTGCTGACCACCACAATTCCGCTCGGCCGGTGCGACATGCGCACGGCACTGTCGGTGACATTGGCATGCTGGCCGCCCGGGCCGCCGGAGCGGAAGACCGTGACGTCACACTGCGAGAGCAGCACTTCGTCTGACTCTGGGACCAGGCTCATCCCAGCCCCAGCCGTTCACCACGATAGGCGCCGGAACTGACCCGGTCACACCAACTCTGGTTCGCCAGATACCATTCAACCGTGTTGCGGAGTCCGCACCGAAAAGTCTGCTCTGGCTCCCAGCTGAGTTCATCTGCGATTCGTGAGGCATCAATGGCATAGCGACGGTCATGCCCGGGGCGGTCGGTGACATAGGTGATCGATGTGCGATGCGACTGGCCGTCAGCGCGAGGTGCCAGGTCGTCGAGTATGTCACACATGGTCTGCACCACCGTGATGTTCGGGACTTCGGAGTTGCCGCCGACACAGTAGGTCCTGCCCACTTCACCTGCGGTCAACACACGCCAGAGCGCCTGACAATGGTCGGAGACGTGCAACCAGTCGCGGATCTGCATGCCGTCGCCATACACAGGAAGAGGCCGGCCATTCAGTGCTGCCTGAATCATAAGCGGGATCAGCTTCTCAGGAAACTGATAGGGCCCGTAATTATTGGAGCAGTTCGTGATGAGGGTCGGGAGACCAAAGGTCGTCCCTGTGGCCTGCACCAGGTGATCCGCAGCTGCCTTCGAGGCGGCGTAGGGAGAATTGGGTGCGTAGTGCGTGTTCTCACTGAACGTCCCGGTGGCCCCGAGCGAGCCAAAGACTTCATCGGTGGACACCTGTAAAAAGCGGAATTTCTGGCGTTCGGCATCATTTAATCCGGCAGTGAATTCTCGTGCCGCATCGAGCAATATCTGTACGCCGACAACGTTGGTCTCGACGAAGGAAAGGGGATTGTCGATCGAACGATCGACATGGGATTCGGCAGCAAAATTCACAATCGCAACTGGCCGGTGTGTGCGCAGTGTCGCGGCCACGCAGTCAGCATCGGTAATCGAGCCGTGGACAAAGCTGTAGCCAGAATCGCTTGCGAGGTCCGCGAGGTTATCTGGATTTCCCGCGTAGGTAAGCGCGTCCAGATTCACGACCCGGCATCGCGACTTGCTGCGAAGTTGGTGAATAAAATTGGAGCCGATAAATCCGGCGCCGCCTGTGACCAGAACGGTAGAGTCCGCGTGCATCTTTCCCTCAACTGGATGGCGAGTAAGCATGGAGATTACACATTATTACCGCTTCGCCAAACTGAAACCTGTAATTGCGGATGCCGCAGCCGAGATTGCTTGCGAGCCCGGGCACAAAAAAGGCCGGCGCCCCGAAGGACGCCGGCCTCATGCGCTCAACGCGCGATGGAACGAATCAGTACACGTGGGTACTTTCTTCTTCCATCACAGGCGTCTTGAGAAGCTTGCTGGTCAGGCCGAGTTTCAGACGAGAGTCGCCAGCCTTGACGGCCTTAGCCTCGATCTGCCACTCAATGCGTTGACCAGGTTGCAAGACGGGATAAGCGACGACGGTAACTTTCTTGCCGCTTACGGTTGCCTCGGTTGCGCCGCTGGCGGAGAGAGGCGTAATCTCAGCCGGGAAGTTGGCTTCGACTGCAATCTGTGTATCCGGAGCGGTGCCCTGGTTGGTCACGTTGATGATGTAGGTCGTGGTTTCGCCTGGCAGCAGCGGATCAACACGATCCACAACTTCCAGCAACAGGGCCGGATGACCTTTCCACTCGGTGCATGCCTGGGAATCCGCGGCGGGACCTTCGGCGCTGCTGACGCTTACGTTGTTACACAGGTTGCCCGGAGTACGGGAGGTCAACTTGAGCGTAAGGGTCTTGGACTTGCCAGCACCAACAGTACCGAGACTCCACGTGGCCAGATTGCCGTTCACGGCAGCATCCGGTGCCGCAACAATCTTGGTTCCAGCAGGTGCGCTGTCGACGACCACTACGTTCGTGAGAGCGACATCACCAGGATTGTTGACGACGATCTTGTAGGTGGCAACTTTACCCAAGAACTGCAAAGGTGTACCAGTCTTCTTGATCGTGAGTGCCTGCTGCACAACTTTCGTGCAAGCCTGAGCTTCGACGCTGGGCGCGTTGCTCGATTCTGCGGTGGCACTGTTGCAGTGGTTGCCGCGCTGCGTTGCGGTCACACGCACAGGAATCTGGCGGGAGGCACCAGCCTCAAGGTCACCAAGTTCGAAGCGAATGGCCTTCTGCTGTGAAGCGTGGGACAATGCATCGGGTAGCTTGTCAGTAACGACGACGTTGCGTGCGACGGCAGTGCCGACGTTGCTTACGGTGACGCTGTACTCGACTTCCGAGTTAATCAGTGCCTGAGCAGGCCCCGTCTTGGCAATGGTCAGCTTGGGCGAACCAGCGATCGTCGTCAAGCACAACATTGGATCCGACAGGATCTGGATGCAGTTCTTTAGGTCGCCTTCCTTCTCTGGCACAACCGTAACCGTGATGGTCTTGGTATCGCCGCCGTGCAGTTGCTCCCAGGCCCAAGTCAGGGTGTTGCCGGTCTTGGTGGCCTCAGGCTCGCTGGAGACATAACGCACGCCTTCCATCAGCTGATCCCGCAGGCGAACGTTCCCGGCAGTCCCGGATGCGTCCACGCGCAAGTTGTAGGTGAATTCCTCGTTGATCGTCACATCGGTCGGCATGCACTTGGTCGCAGAGACCTGGAAGGATTGTGCAGTGGCACAGTTTCCGGTCAGGGCAGGTGCAGGAGCATCAGCAAAGAAGGTCTTCAGTGCCACACCATCGGTGGATTCAAAGTAAAAGCCAGCATTCGCGTAGCCCTGAAAGTCCTTCACGACGTTGTAAGGTAGCCGAGTCAGACCCGCTGCCGGGTGCACGCTGACCGGGTTACGACGCCAGGCTCCGGACGCAGAGGCGCGAAGATTCATGTCCTCTAGGTAGACCTTACCACCTTTGTCCACGTCGAAGTTGTTCTCGACGAGGGCATCAAGACCAGCAGGCAGTTCGACCTGATAGCGCATAATTTCACCGCGATCGCGGACGAAATGTACGGTCAGATCGTAGGCGAAGAACTCCGTGGCTTCGTTGGACGATCCGACACGGAACATGTTCGGACCGCGACCATCCTGAGCGTGAGCGACGATTTTGAAGTAGGTGTGTCCATCAACGGTCTCACCGGCACTGCGATCGAAGGGACCAAAGCTGACCCACTCGCCACGATTCTCCTCGACGAATGTCTGATCAGCCAGAACGGTACCAGCCTGATCGCTGGTCGGCCGCGTGGTCTGTGACCCCGTGTATGCACCCTTCCCGCCATAGACGGAGAAACGAGTGGTGATTGGGCCGCTGAACAGCGAGGACCGCTTTTCCATGGCACTTCCCGATGCGGGGTCATAGACCTGCAGCGAGATTTGACCTGCGGAATCAGTCGGAACGCGAGCGAATACGACCTGAATCGAATCTTCACGACCAGCGAGACGTCCACCATTGGGACCGAACACGTAAAAAGAGTACGCATCATCGGCAAAAGGCGGGGCGGAAACAGCCGGTGCTTGGGCCATCGCCGGAGCGACGACCAAACCAACAGCGATGCAGAGAAATTGCAGATATTTACTCATCATTTGCTCCTAACTTAGTAAACGTGGGTACTTTCTTCTTCGGTAACAGGCGTCTTCAGCAAGCTGGAAGACAGCTTTACTTTCAGGCGTGAATCGCCAGCGGTATCAGCCTTAGCCTGGATCTGCCATTCGATGAACTGACCTGGGCCGAGCTCCGGATATGGCGTAACGGTCACGTTCTTGCCGCTCACTTTAGCATCGGTGTGACCAGCTGCGGAGATTGGGGTGATCTGCGCGGGGAAGGCAGCAGCAACAGATACGTTGGTATCGCTAGCTGTTCCCTGGTTGGTCACTTTGATGATGTAAGTGGTCTGTTCGCCCGGGAGCAGCGGATCAACTGTGTCGATCACTTCCAAGAGCAAGGCCGGATGGCCCTTCCAGTCGGTGCATGCCTGCGATTCTGCAGTGAGGCCTTCTGTAGACGTAACGTTTACGTTGTTGCAGTGCGTGCCTGCCTGACGGGAGGTGAGTACCAGCTTGTAGGTCTTACTCTGGCCAGCACCGAAATTGGCGACGGTCCAGGTAGCGACATTGCCAGCAACGGTGGCACCCTCAGCGGAGATGATGCGGGTTCCGGCCGGTGCGGTGTCAGTGACAATCACGTTTGTAAGGTCGGTGTCACCCGTGTTCTTCGCCACGATGGTGTAGCCAGCAGTCTTGCCGAGGAATTGTACGGGAATGCCAGTCTTGGCAATTTCCAGACCGCGAATCAGCACCTTGGTGCAAGCCTGCGCGGTAACTTCGCCGACATTGGAGGACTTGGCAACCGCAGTGTTGCAGTGACGACCACGGGCTGCGGCCTTGCAAGTGACGGGAATGCTGCGGCTTTCACCGGGAGCGAGGTTGCCGAGTTCAAAGATGAGAGCTTTGCCACCTGCGTGCTCGAGGCCGTCTGGCACGTTGTCAGTGACGACCACGTTGCGTGCAACGGCGGTGCCAGTGTTGGTCACAGTCACATCGTAGGTGATCATGTCATTTAGGATCGCCATCTCAGGCCCAGTCTTGGTGATGGCCAGTGCCGGGCGACCGACGCGGGTTGTCACACAAGCGACGGGAACCACTGAGAAGGTCGCGCAGGAGCTGAGTTCGCCATCACCAAGTGCGGAGAGCACCAGAGTCATTGTGGTGGCAGAGCCAGCAGCCAACTCGGCAGTCTTCCAAGTTACGGTATTGCCAACCACTTCGGCTTTCGGCTCGGTACGGACTAAGCGTGCCCCTTCTGGGACCTGGTCAGTGACGGTGACGTCGCCAACGTTGGCGTTTGCGCGGATGGTGAGTTCCACCGCGTATTCTTCGCCTACGACAACTTTGTCGGGGGCAGTCTTAGTAAGGGTGGCTAAGTCGGAGTTGACGACTTCAGTAGCGCCGAATGCTGCGATGCTGAGCATCGCAAGAAACAGGGCTGTTCGGAGTGCATTGATGGACATGATGTTCCTCAATTACTGGGTTTGCGGGATAGAAATGGTACGATAAAAAATAGCAGCCAGCTGGCTGAGTGTCAGTTTCGCCTGGGATGAAACTGGGTAGCAGCCTCCTTAACGCTCTGGGTACGATCACGGACGTGTCTTTATTGCCGAGTGAGCACGCGAGAGCTCACACGCATTCTAAGGCCCAAAACGTGTCCACTCGCGCTCTGACGTCAAGTGCAAAGCATACTTCGAGAAGCGAGAGCGCGGCATCAGGCGGTCTCAACTGCGCGAACGCCTGGCCGCGATAAAGACGGGCCCCCTCATGGTCCGCCTGCTCCAAGCAGGCCCGGCCAGCGGTTTCAAGGATGAGCTGGTTATCCGGTGCCAGGTCAGCAGCGCGCAGTGCGAGCGAACGTGCCTCAGGTCCCCGCTTCGAAGCCAACGGAAGCTCTGCCAGATTATCGAGGACGGCTAGCGAGTCTGGGCCCGTTCTAAGTAAGACCGGTAATTTTCTTCGGCGCGTTTATGATCCCCGACCTGCTCCCATAGCATTGTACACTGGGCCCGTTCGCTCACTGAGAGCGTCGTATACCGTGTCACAAGGTCCAAAAAGACCGCAGCCTCTTGATCTGCACCCTACCGGCTGCCCCTGAGAATACATTGCAGGTGAAGCCGTGCCTCGGGCGGCCTTAAGCCAAGACCGATGCGGACCTCCTCTGCGGCGCCCGTCACCTGGCCCTTCGCTGCGTAGGTCAGGCCAGCAATAAGCTAACGTGGCAATGTGCTGCGCCCTCACTGCGAGATGGCATCGCAGTGGGGCTGCGGGGCAAGCACAGGCGCATGGAGAGCGTGAGTTTCGCCGGACCAAAGCGAGCACGCAGGCCGCTGGGTGCCCGTTCATGTGCCTGCTGCCGCAACTCGTAGTCTTTGTCTGGATTGCCGGCCGCGATGGCCAACTCTGCAAGACGCACGAGGACAAGGAGGTCGGGCGACTTCGGGTTCATCGCCTCAAGCTGAGCCGCCACAGCGTTGGCTTCACCAACAGCTGAGGTGGCAGCCAGCGCCAGCCCTGTCCGGACCAGGGCTTCGACGTTGGCCGGTTGCTGCGCAAGCGCGGCGCGAGCATGGCGCAGGCCCGCCTTCCTGGCGTGCAGGCGCGCGTGCCGCGAGTTGCACGTTGGGTGAGATGGGGAGAACCGCGACTGCCGCGTGCAAGCTACGCAACGCGCCGTGATCCTCATCGATTGCCAGCTGTGACTCGGCGAGCCGCAATAAGGTCTACGGATCATCCGAGGAAAGGCGCAACGCATTGCGGTATTCCAACACGGCGGCGCTGAGGTCGCCAGCGTTTGCTAGTGACCCTGCCCGCGCCAGAAACGCCCCTGCTTTCTCCGTAGCCACCGCAGTGCGATCCCCCCGACTCAGCAGCTTGAATCATTTCGTGGAGTTCGGTTTTGGCGGATTCTGGCAGATGCCTGCGCAGCGCACCAAAGGCAGTGAAGCCAAGCACTCCCCAACCCGCCAAAAGAATCAGGCCGACGAAAAGCAGTCTCACCAGCGGCGGCCGTCAGGCCTCATAGTCTGCCCCGAGGCAGCCGGCGCAGTGGGTGGCCACCAATGGGCAACCCCGATCACGGCGAACGTCCGGACAAAGCATCCGAAAAACTCCCGCAAGGCCGTAGCGCCGACCAGGCACACAGGCATTCCCCCATTGCTGTTCACCTCCGTGAAGCAGGAAAACGGAAAACTGCTCGCGTGGTCCAGCCCGATTAAACGCTCAAATCCGAAGCGCAGCAGAAATAAACCCCGTGCAGAAAGTGCTTGGTCAGTCCAGCAAAATAGACCAGCAGCAGACAAAGACGCAGAATACTCATCTGGAGTCCGCCCCGCTCGCCGGGCGGCGGCACCGAACTGCGGCAACGGTGAAGACCACGATTACTGCGAAGTCCGCCAGAGGATCCCTCTAAGGCACAGGTACGGCGCAGCAGAAAATGCTGCGACAGTTCTTCGCCGAATACGACCGCGGCCAAAACGCAGGAACCCTTCGGTAGAATTAGGCCTCCAAGACGCCATGCCCCCAGATCCAACCGTGCATTAATTAAGACGCAGAGAATGCCAATCGGAAAGACGTGGCCAGCGTTGTCACCACCCGGAAGACGATGAATGGCGAAAAAAAACGCTGGCGCCAGGCCAATATTTACCGCAATAACGACCATAACATTTGTGCCAGCCCATGCCCAAACTACCAGTGGACGGGCCGTTTCAGGGCGCATTACAGGCTGCGAGGGCAACTCCTTTTGTGGCAATCGAGAGAGGACGCCGCTATATTAGGGAGCTTTAGAGCACACGCTCATCCGCCCCGATCGGCATTCCTTGTAGTGGGAACCAATCAATTTGACCGTTCAACCGACCCAAAGAGCTTTTGCCGCACGGCGCTGAAGCGCACCATAGTTTCGCACGCCAACGGCCTTCTGCAATGAGTACGACCAACCCAATCTGCGCCCGAGTAAAATCACGCCTCCCCGAGTACGTATCAGGGGCGTTGACCCGCTCTGAGAAGCGCGAAATCGACAGCCATCTCACGGAATGCTCCGACTGCCGCAAGTTATTTGCGGAGATTGGCGCGGTGGTCCATGATGACCACGTGCCAAGCCATAATCACAGCCGAAGACCTACGCCGAAGATTCGATCGCACGAGCGGCTCCATCCGGTGATGCTGCTAAACTCTTCGCGTCACGTGGTTGCGGGCGTGCTCGTCGCTTTCCTAGTGATGCTAACAGCAGTCATCACAATCATTCGTTCGGGCATCGATAGTCCAAACGAGAAACAGCAGGGCTATATTGATGCGATCACCAAGGCCAACGAAGCACGGCTCGATGAGCGGTCACCGCGACAGCCGCCGCCCGCGCGACTGAGGGCTCAACCGGCAGCGCAGCCACCGCCACAGCAGCCGATTGGTGCAGCCCAGCCCTCAGCGTCGCCCCCAGCACTGGCCCACAATCAATCCTCTTCTCCAAGCCCGCCGCCGCCCAGCCAATCAGCCGCGAGCAACTACCCGACGGCCACCGGAGGCCAGGCAGGGAACCCCCTGTATGCTTCGCCAACAGTTCAGCCGCAAGCTCAGAGGCAATCCGTACTCATGAACATCGCGGATGCCACGGAAAAGCGGAGCCTGCGCGACACGCCCTTCCAGACAGCATCGCCTCACCAAGCCTCGGGGGCCGCCTCGGCACCTGCAACCCAGGCAAGCCAATACGCTCTACCACCGACAACTCGCCGCGCCGCGCCGGCAATGGTCCTCCCAAGTCCGTCAAGCAATGATCGGATTCGAGTCAAGGATTCAGAGTTCTTCAATGCCTTCGACTATCGGTATCGCCCCCACGGAAACAGCGGTGAGCTTGGCATTCAAATGGAATACGCGCCCTCGCCATTCAATCCCGGGCTGCACCTGTTGCGCATCGCCGTAATCTCTCCCGGACAGCAGGGAGAAAAGGTCGACCCAGAGACTACCTACATCTGTATCCCGCCCATGTCCGACCTGCAGGGCATCAATCGTGCCCATTGGCTGATCGAGCGCATGTTGCGCGGCATGACCGAAACGACACGAATCACCATGGTCAGCTGTGGCCACCAGTTCCAGAAGATTGCTGAGAACGTCCCCTCGACTCAGGAACGCATGTTGCGCACTGCGTTGAAATCGCGTCCCGTCCGCGATGTAGATTGGTCGGGCGCGATGCACGAGGCCTTCACCAGCAAATCTCCATCAGACAAACTCCGCCGCGTCATCATGATGATCAACGCAGACGATCGATCGACCATGATGACCCCGGACAGATGGCCGAAACCGCTAAGTGACATCGAGGTTCTAGCGATTCCGATCGGAGAAAACCCAGCGGCAAATCCCGTTGCTGCCCGAGCTGCGGCACTCTATGGTGCAAAAGTATTCCCCGTCAGCAGCGGCAGCTCCCCCAGCAGCCAGGATGTGGCACGGGCTGTAGAGTCACGAGGGCGGGTAACGGGTGCCAACCTGATGATGACCGTCACCTTCAACAAGCAGATCGTGGCCCGCGCTCGCCTCGTGACGCGTGATGCCAAATGGATCGCGGCAAACCATAACGTTCAAATGGCCCCCGAGCTGAGTGAGGGAAAATCCTTGACGTATCTTTACGAGGTCGAGCTGAAACGTGCCCTCGGTTCTGGCGAACGTCTGGCGGACTTCAAAGTTCTCTACGATCACGGTGGCGTGCGTGGCAAGGAAGCGTTTCGCTCTTGTACGACCGAGTTCGCCCGCGCAGAGCTGTCAAAGGGTTCAGCTGGGTTTCAGCTGGCTGCTATGGCTGGGGAAGCCTTGCGCAGGTTACCGGCCAGCCAGACCTTTACCCGCGGCGACCTGCGGACCCTGTCTGATGCTTTTAGCAACGAGTTGCCCAGGCGGGTGCGAGTGGAAGACATTCTTCAGACCGTTCAGCGCGCGAGACAGCACTGAAGCGGGCTCGAAGACGCCCGCCGTTTGACGGCCCGCGTGGGCCTTCCCTCTCCCCTACACAAGATTCAGCCGGTTCTTCTATGCGCATCCTTTTTGCCCTTCTGTTATACCCGTTTCTTGCCTCAGCTGCAAACGAGGAAGTCGAGCGCCTGCGTAACTGCGTCGTTCGCATTAGCGTTGCTGCCCAGTCCCCGGACTACCGGCAACCGTGGAGCTCTGGGAGCGTCGGGGGCGGAGTTGGCAGTGGCTTTCTGATCGGCGAGCGCCAGATCATGACCAATGCACACGTGGTCAGTAATTCCCGGCTGATCACAGTCGAGCGCGATGGTGACCCCAACGAGTACCCCGCGCAAATCCTGCACATCGCCCATGACTGTGACTTGGCCCTGCTCACGGTCGAAGATCCAAGCTTCTTCAAGGGTATGGCCTCGCTCTCTTTTGGCGACATTCCGGATCTGCATTCCACGGTCACGACCTACGGCTACCCGATTGGCGGCGAACGCATGTCCGTCACACGCGGCGTGGTCTCACGCATCGAATTTCGCACCTACAGCCATTCCTCCCTCGACGCGCATCTGGCAATTCAAATTGATGCAGCGATCAACCCCGGAAATAGCGGCGGCCCGGTCTTGCAAGACGGAAAGTGCGTTGGCGTAGCATTTCAGGGCCTCAGTGGAGCTGTCGCGCAGAACACCGGTTACATGATCCCGACGCCTGTCATGAAGCGCTTCGTCAAGGACATCGAGGACGGCAGCTATGACGGCTATGTCGAACTGGCTGTAAACTACCAGACGCTGCAGAACCCGGCATTGCGACGCAGCTTGGCACTAGTGGATGACGACACCGGCGTGCTGGTCACCTCAATTCCCCAGGTTGGCTCCGCTCACGGTGCCTTGCAGGTGGACGATGTACTCATCGCCATTGACGGCCACCGCATCAGCAGCGATGGCCAGATTGTGCTCGACGGTGGCTCTGTCCAACTGGAAGAGATTGTAGAGCGCAAGTTTCATGGCGATATCGTGTGCTTCGGTGTAATTAGAAATCGGGAAACGATCGACGTGGATGTCACGTTGAAGGGAGCCTGGCCCTACCGCATTCTCGCCAAGACCTACGACGTACGGCCTCGCTTCGTGCTATTCGCAGGCCTGCTGTTTCAGCCGGTGGATCGCAACTTCCTTTCCACCTACAGCATCGACGACCTCGAGGTCATGTATCGCTACTCATACTTTGTCTCCGACGAGATCTACCTAGACCACCCCGAAATCGTCGTCTTCAGCGAGATGATTCCAGATAGCATTAACAGCTATTTTCGCGAACTCCGCAACGGTGTCGTTGAAGAAGTAAACGGCAAGACCATCCGAGGTCTCGCCGATCTCGCTGAAGCGATCGACCAAGACGTCGCTCATCATGTCATTCGCCTAGTCGGCCAGGGCCGACCGCTGGTGATCGAAGCTGCGCAAGTAGAAGCGGCCAGACAGCGCATCCTGTCGACCTACGGGATCACGCAGGAGCGCTATCTCGGGCTGGACCAAAAGCAGGAGGAACAGAAATGAAAGCTCTCGTCGCATCCATCCTTTTATTCTCTCTTCCTGTTCTCGTGTCTGCTGGGCAAGATGCCCCGACCAAGTCCGTCATCCGCGTACACGTCACCAGCCAGAGCTACGTATTTCTCCAACCCTGGCGCAAGACCAAGCCGAGCAGCCGCCGAGGCCTGGGCACCTGCGTGCGACCGAATCAGTTTCTGGTCACGGCAGACCTCGTCCGCAACGCGACATTCGTCGAGTTGGAACGCGTCGGGGAGCCCGGAAAATCCACAGCGCGGGTCAAGCACGTGGACTATCTGACAAATCTGGCACTCGTAGAGGCCCTTGATGCGAGCTTCACCAGTAAACACGAGGCGTTGGCCCTTACCGATGTCAAGGCAGTCGGTGATGCCACAGCCGTCTGGCAATTCGAGAACAACGGCACCCCAGTGCTCGGAGAGGGTAGGATCAAGGCAATCGAACTCGGGATGTACGGCTCCGACAGTGCCATGCTTATCTACAAGCTGGACATCAAGCTGGCACCGGTCGGGAGCAGCTTCGTGCTGCCCGTGTTGGCAGGCGGCAAGCTGATCGGCCTCTCCATGTCCTACACGGCCACGGGTCAGTCCATGACGGTGATTCCAGCCATGGTCATTTCCCGCTTCCTCACAGACTTGGACGATGGCGAATACCAAGGGTTTCCGCGGGCTGGCTTCAGCTTCTCCAATATGGAAGATCCACAGCTGCGGAAATACGCCAAGCTAAATGGGAAAAGGGACGGCGTCTATATCTCCGATGTCGGCCCGGGTGGGGCCGCTGAGCTGGCTGGCCTCGAAGCTGGCGATGTTCTGCTTAGTGTGGCTGGATTTGACATCGATCGCCGCGGCGAGTACGTGGATCCTGATTTTGACCGTCAATCAATCGCGCACCTCACCACCACACGCCATGTCTCTGGTGATGTCGTTCCCCTTACCGTCCTGCGCGATGGTGAGTTCATGGAGCTGTCAATGACGCTCAAGCCACTGGCACTTGATGAGTATCCATCCCTGCCTTTCCTCTATGACAGACCGCCACGCTTTGTGATCGTGGGCGGGTTCGTCTTTCAGGAGTTGTGCCGCGAAATGCTTAAGTCCTGGGGCGGCGACTGGCCCTCAGCCGCGCCGCGCCGCCTCGTCTACTACGAACGCAACCAGTGGGATCTCATCGGCCCAGATAAACGCCTAGTCATTCTCACCCGCGTCCTGCCGACCCCCGGCAACATCGGCTACCAGCACTTTCGCTTTGAGATGGTCAAGAGTGTGAATGATGCGGAGATACAAAGCCTCGAAGACCTAGTTGCCGCATTTCAGGCCACGGATCCGGAGTTTCAAACGATCCGGTTTCGCCATAACAGCGAACGCATCGTGATCGACACCGCGTCTCTCGGCAGCGAGACGAAGCTCGTCCAGATGCGGTATCGCATCCCTCGGATGGCCCATCTCGGAGAAGAATAAGCCATCCGCACCCAGCGTATCAGAAGGAACCATTATGTCTCGTCCTGACGGCCGTACTCCCGGGCAGATTCGCCCGCATCAGTTCACTCCAAATTTCTCCCGCAATGCAGACGGCTCCGTGCTCATCGAATGCGGTAACACGCGCGTGATCTGCACGGCTTCCGTCACCCCAGGCGCCCCCCGCTGGATGCGTGAAGAGGGCAAACCAGGCGGCTGGGTCACAGCAGAGTACCAGATGCTACCAGCCTCCACCGGCCGGCGCGGATCGCGGCGCCCTAACAGTCGCGCCACCGAGATCCAACGCCTGATCGGCCGCTGCCTACGCGCTTCGGTGGACATGACCAAGCTTGGCGATCACTCCGTTTATATTGACTGTGATGTATTGGATGCCGATGGCGGCACTCGCTGCGCCAGCATCAACGGTGGCATGGTCGCACTAAGCTTGGCACTCAGCAAGCTCTTCGCTGAAGGCAAGATTAGCACCATTCCCATCGTCAATCCCATCGCTGCGATCAGTGTCGGCATCGTGGACGGCGTCCCAGTAGCCGATCTGAACTACATCGAAGACAGCGGTGCGGATGTCGACTTGAATGTGATCATGGCGGAGAACGGCGAGTATGTCGAACTCCAAGGCACAGCTGAAGGCAAGACTTTCTCCCGCGCGCAGATGGACAGCATGCTGAGACTTGCGGACTCCGCAATCCGCGAAATTTTGGACCTACAACGGGCCTGTCTGAGCAAGAGATGAATGCACGCCGGCAGCCGCTGCAGTTCAACCTAGATGAGCTAACGTCGCAGACGCCAGCCATGCAGCGCTGCCTCAAGCTGGCACGCGAAGCTGCGCGGAGTGACCTGCCTCTGCTGCTGCAAGGCGAGACCGGCACTGGCAAAACGCTGCTGGCCCACGCCATACATCTGTCCTCGTTGCGTAGCGACAGCACGTTCGTCTCGTTCAATGCCTCTGCGATGACAGACACGCTCTTAGAAAGTCAGCTTTTTGGCCATGAGAAAGGCGCGTTTACTGGCGCCAATCGCAAGGTGATCGGGAAGTTTCCCGCTGCCCACGAAGGCACGCTGTTTCTAGATGAAATCGCCGACATGAGCCCAACCGCGCAAGCCAAAATCCTGCGCGCGGTCGAATACGGTAAGTTCGAGCCGCTTGGTGCAGAAGAGATGCGCTATGCCGACGTGCGCGTGCTCTCTGCCACCAATCGGCCGCTGCGTGAGTGGGCACAGCAGGGAGAGTTTCGCCAGGATCTTTACCATCGCCTCAATGGCATCACCCTGCACATTCCGGCGTTGCGAGATCGCCGTGAAGACCTACCAGCTCTGATCGCCATGGAGCTGCAGCTCTGCGCCCAGCGGGCCGATAAGACCATTACCGCTCTTCACCCAGACGCGTTCAACAAGCTGATAGCCTGGGATTGGCCAGGGAACCTGCGGGAGCTACATCGGGTGATCCAGACCGTGGTCCTGTTCGCTGATGGCGTGGTCGGCCCGGAGCACGTGATGCTGGATGACAGCTGGGAGGCCCCGCCAACACCAGCAGCAAAGGTTACGGAGCCCGCAATTCCCGAGACCATGGCTACGGAGCCCGACGCGACGTTGGACGCTGCAATTCTGCGCCACGTCGTCGCAGTCTACGAATCGACCGGGCGTAACAAAGTGAAGACGGCAGAGCTGCTGGGCATTTCCCGTGCCCGCTTGTATCGCAAGCTAGCCGCCCTAGGAGAAGCATGATTATCATCGCAGCGATTGCCCGGAACGGGATCATCGGCCGAGACAACACCTTACCGTGGCGGCTACCCAGTGACTTAAAGCGCTTCAGGAAGTTGACCACGGGGCAGGCCATCGTGATGGGCCGCAAGACCTGGGAGAGCCTCCCGTTCGCCCTACCCAAGCGACTCAATTTGGTAATGACCCGAAACCCGACGTACGAGGCAGACGGCGCGACCTGTGTGACAACTCTTGCGGAGTCCGCAAAACTCGCAGCTGCGCAAGATCTCTACGTGATCGGCGGTCGCGCTATTTACGCGGCTGCGCTGCCGCTCGCGACGCGGCTGGAATTGACTTGGGTGGATGCGGATGTGGCGGGCGATGTTGCATTTCCGGATTTGGACCTGGCAGCTTGGGAGTGCGTGAGCGAATCCGCGAGGCAAGAGGACGGGGATTACCCATACCGCTTCGCCACCTATGAGCGCAAGACCTGAGCAAAGCCTGCCTCTGCGGATGCCGCGCTGGAGAATATCCCCAGATCAGGCAAGATTATCATTGCATTTCAGCTCGCTCGACGCTAGTTTTTGTAGCCGCGTGGCGCGCGCCATCGGCGTGCGAACCGGGCGATTGATCCGAGTATAATCAGCCTTACAGGGAGACGAACACGCGAATGGCCCAAACGGACCACCAATACACAGACGACTCCATCAAGACCCTCAGCTCGCTCGAGCACATCCGCGCCAGGCCGGGTATGTACATCGGCAGAATGGGAAATGGCTCGCATGCTGAGGACGGCATCTACATCCTGATCAAGGAGGTGGTCGACAATTGTATCGACGAGTACATCATGGGCTACGGCAAAAAAGTCGAGCTTGATGTCCAAGAGCAAACGACGACAATCCGTGATTTCGGCCGCGGGGTTCCGCTCGGCAAGGTAGTGGACTGTGTCTCCAAGATCAACACGGGGGCAAAATTCAATACGGATGTGTTTCAGTTTTCAGTGGGGTTAAACGGAGTGGGCACCAAGGCGGTAAATGCGCTGTCCGCTGAGTTTGAGATCACATCGCACCGGGAGGGAAAGTTCAAGCGGGCCATCTTCCGCAACGGCGTGCTGGAACTGGAAGACGAGGGCAAGACTGACGAACCCGACGGCACCAAGGTGTCCTTCACCCCTGCCCTGGATCTTTTTCCTAAGTTTAAGTTCGACGAGAAGTACATTCGCAAGCGCCTGTGGAACTACGCATACCTGAACAGCGGCCTGGCCCTGCTGCTTAACGGCGAGCGGATCTATTCTCGGCACGGTTTGTTCGACTTGCTGCAGGAGAAGATCGAGGGTGATACGCTCTACGACATTCTCCATCATAAGAGCGATCAGCTGGAATTCGCCTTCTCGCATACATCCTCGTTCGGGGAGAATTACTACTCCTTTGTGAACGGGCAGTACACGAACGACGGCGGCACCCATCAGTCGGCATTTCGGGAGGGGATTCTCAAAGGCATCAATGAGTTTGCTCGCAAATCCCACCATCCGGATGATGTCCGCAACGGTGTCTTCGGCGTAATCGCTATCAAGCTTCGCGAGCCTATCTTCGAATCCCAGACGAAGAATAAGCTGGGCAACACCGAGATCCGCGCAGACTTGGTCGCCACGATTAAAGACGCAATTGCCAAAGCACTGCACCAGAACCCAGAGATTGCCGAGGCGATTTTGGGCAAGGTGACCGAGAATGAGAAGCTTCGCAAGGAAATACAGGCGGTCAAGAAGGCCAGTAAAGAGAAAGCCAAGAGGGTCTCGCTGCAGATCCCCAAGCTGAAGGACTGCAAGTACCACCTAAACCGCAATCCAGAGAAGGGTGCCAATACGATGCTCTTCCTCACGGAAGGGGAGTCTGCAGCCGGTTCGATGGTGAGCTGTCGGGATGTGTATACGCAGGCAATTTTTGCGTTGAAGGGCAAGCCGCTGAATTGCTTTGGCAAAAAGCGGGACCTGATCGTAAGCAACGATGAGTTTTACTCGGTCATGCGCGCGCTGAATATCGAGGATGGCATCGACGGACTGCGCTACAGCAAGGTTGTGATTGCCACCGACGCGGACGATGACGGCATGCATATCCGCAATCTGCTGCTGACATTCTTCCTCTACTATTTCGAACAGCTGATCCTCAGCGACCATCTTTACATCCTCGAAACGCCGCTGTACCGCGTGCGGAACAAGAAGGAAACCGTGTATTGTTACGACGATGCTGAGCGTGACGAGGCGATGGAACGGATAAGGGGGCCGGAGATGACGCGCTTCAAGGGCCTGGGAGAAATCTCGCCCAAGGAATTCGGCCAGTTTATCGGGGAGGACATTCGTCTGCTCAAAGTCAGCATCGACCGCCTGCAGGAAGTGCCGGACATCCTGCGCTTCTTCATGGGCAGCAATACCCCAGAGCGGCGGCAGTATATCCTGGATAATCTGGTGATGACAGCATGACGGATCATGAAGGCGATGATCCCCAGCTCAGCCTACCTTTCGGCAATGGCGATGACGACGATGCGGTTAAAACGCTAAAGGAACAAGCAGATCCGGATTCACTGCGCGGCATGATGGCTGGCTACTTTCTCGAGTACGCCAGTTACGTGATTCGCGACCGAGCAATCCCGCATCTCGATGACGGCCTGAAACCTGTGCAATGCCGAATCCTGCATTCGCTGCACGAAGTAGACGACGGCAAGTTTCACAAGGTGGCGAATATCGTCGGCCATGTGATGAAATATCACCCACATGGCGATATGTCGATCTACAACGCTTTGGTTCATCTTGCAAACAAAGAGTACTTCATCGACCGCCAAGGGAACTTTGGGAATATCCTGACGGGTGACGGTGCCGCCGCTGCCCGATACATCGAATGTCGGCTTACCCCTCTGGCTCGCGAGGTGCTGTTTAACAAGGAAATCACTCACTTTGTAGACTCATACGACGGCCGGAACAAAGAGCCGGTCACGCTCCCGGCCAAGGTCCCAGTGCTGCTGATGCAGGGAAGCGAGGGCATCGCGGTAGGCATGTCCACCCGCATTCTATCGCACAACTTCGGCGAGCTGCTGCAAGCGCAGGTCGCAATCCTGCGAGACGAGCCGTTCGAAATCCTGCCTGACTTCCTGCAGGGTGGCCGTATGGACGTCAGTGAGTATGAGGAGGGCATGGGCAAGGTTCGCGTCCGGGCTGATATTGAGATCGTCGATGACAAAACTCTGGCCGTGCGGCAGTTGCCACCGACCACCACCACCGAGAGCATGATGGCATCGATTCAAGACGCCGCATTCAAGGGCAAGGTGAAGATCGCGTCCGTCACGGACTACACAGCAGAACACGTCGAAATCGAGATCAAGCTCCCGCGTGGCATACATGCAGACACCACGCTGCCAGCGCTCTATGCACACACTAATTGCGAAGTCAGCATCTCCTGTAACTGTCTCGTGATCTACAATGAGCGCCCGGTTCGAATGACCGTAGGCGACGTGCTCAGGCATAATACCACCAAGCTGGTTGAAGACCTGCGACGTGAGCTGGAACTGGAGCTCGGGAAGCTCCTGGATTTACATCACTTCAAGACACTCGCTCAGATCTTCATCGAGAACCGGATCTACAAGGCGATCGAAGAATGTACCTCTATGGAACTTATCGTCGCGGCAATCTATGACGGATTTGTGCCCTTCCAGAAACAGATCCAGCGCGTAATCACCGACGACGACATCGCTGACTTGCTGAAGATCCCAATCCGCCGCATTTCGCTGTTTGACATCGAAAAGAACCAGACCGAGCTGCGTGAGATTGAAGCCCGGATGGCCGAAATCCGCAAGCATCTGGCCAGCATGACGGATTTTGCGATCTCATTTCTAGACCGGCTGTACGAAAAATACGCCGCTGACTACCCACGCCGGACGACCATTGGTGAGTTGAAGCAAGTCGACGCACGTAAGGTCGCGCTCAAAAACATCAAGGTCGGCCACGACCGGAAAGGCGGGTTCATTGGGACCGCTGTAAAATCTGAAGAGCCGATTCTCTGCACCGAATATGATAAGATTCTTATCTTCAAAACCGATGGCACTTACAGGGTGATCCCGCTTTCGGAGAAGCTGTACGTAGGGCCTGTGAGCCTGATTCGAAAAGTGGACAAGGCTCAAGTATACTGCTTGGTATATCGAGATAAAAAAACCAAAATGTGCTACGCGAAACGTTTTCGCGTTGACCGCTTTATCGTGGACCGCGAGTATAGCTGCGTGCCGAAAGGCTGTAAGATCGAGAAGCTGTTCGACCGCCACGGTGTGGTCGTTCGCGCCGAATGGGAGGCTACGCGGCGTACAAAGGAGAACTGGGTGGAAGTGGAATTCGACAGCATCCCGATCCGCGGAGCACAAGCCCGAGGCGGTCGCGTCGCTGTAAAGCCGATCACCAAAGTGACCACCATCAAACGTGGCAGCGACAAACTTGCTCCAGACCAAGAGAATTCAGACAATGAATGACCCGCGCTTTGGCCATACAACTGACACGCTGCGCCTGAAACTGGATCGCTCTGGCAACAAGCCGGTAGCCAGACCAGTGGATCGGCGAGTAGATTCCAGCACGCTGGACCTGTCTGTGAACGACAGGGATCAGACTGACACCCTCAGACTCAACCTGCAGAAGTCCAAAACCCGCCAAGACTCTCCCCCCACGAGACACGACCATTCTCGCACCCAATCCTTCCACATGAAGGGGGGGAAGGCGGTGCCGAAAACAGAAGATACTGAACTCACCAAGGCGGCACCCATCAACTCCCTGGCAGGGCTAGATGATGAAATTTTTGTCGAATTTTTCGAGGCGGTCTACGATGCCGTGCTTATCACGGAGCGTGACGGCCGCATCATCCGGACCAACGGCCGGGCCAAGGACTTCTTTGAATGCACAGAAGAAACCTTCTGCTCGATAAATGTCCTGCAACTGATTGAAGGCGCGGATGATGAGGTGCTGCAAGCAACTGCCGCCCATCTGCGCAAAGAGCGGCACGTATTTATCGAGGGATTCTGCAAGAAGTTTGACTCCGAGTTTTTCCCTGCGGACATTACGGTGAATCTTCTCCACGTCGGCAAAAAGGCAAAACTTTGCTTCTTTATCCGTAATATTACGCTGCGCAATGAGACCGAAGTCAAGCTGGCCAACGCTCGAGAGCAACTCTTGCAGACCGCACACAGCGCCGGTATGGCAGAAATTGCGACAGCCGTGCTGCATGACATCGGAAATGTGCTCAATAGCGTAAATGTGTCGTGCGGTGTGATTCTGGAGCACCTGAATAAGTCCAAGGTTCACATGCTGATGAAGGTGGACGCGATGTTGCACCGCAGCAAAGACGTCTCCAGTCTTCTGACAGAAGACCCAAAGGGCAAGAAGTTTCCAGAACTGCTCCACCGGATTACACAGGAGGTCTGCACGGAGCGGGCGGCTGTCCTATCCGAGGCCACCAACCTGCGGAACAACATCAATGCGATCAAGGATGTCATTAGCACACAACAGACGTATGCTAAAGCAGAGTTCTTCATTGAAGAATTCGAGCTGACTAATGTGATCGAGGATGCCCTCAGCATTCACGCGACAAACGCCCCCTACCTGCAGATTGATCGCAGCTATGGAGAGACGCCAGCGGTGCGGACACAGCGGGCCAAGCTGGTCATGATCCTGATGAATATCCTGGCGAATGCCCGCGACGCAGTGAGCGGAAACCCCGTCGATCAACGCCACGTCCTGATCGATACCGGCATGGAAGACGAAAATGTCTTCATTTCGATTACCGACAATGGCGAAGGCATCTCGACGGATAACTTAACAAAGATCTTTACCCACGGATTCACCACCAAGCCCGATGGCCACGGCTTTGGCCTGCATACCTGCGCGAACTTGGTCACGGAGATGGGCGGACGACTCATTGTTGAGTCCGAAGGACAAGGCTGCGGTGCCAGCTTTACCTTGGTCTTCCCCGCCATTCCACCGGAGAAGAGCGCATGACCAGGAGCGACGACCTCCCCCAGAATAATCGCATTCTGATTGTGGACGATAATCCATCGATTCACGATGATTTCGAGAAGGTCTTGAGCGCGCCTGTTGATACTCCCGAAGAAGATGAACTCCAGAGCTTGTTCGATGAAGTCATGGGGGAGGAATCCGCCGACGGCGGGATCGAAGCCAATATTCACTACGATCTGTCGCACGCTTTTCAGGGCCAGGAAGCCTTTGAAATGGTCAAACAGGCTCATCATGATGGCAAGCCATTTTCGCTCGCGTTCATCGACGTGCGCATGCCGCCAGGCTGGGACGGGATCGTCACGGTCAGCGAGATGTGGAGTCACTTTCCAGATCTTGAAGTCGTGATCTGCACCGCATATAGCGACTATGATTGGACGCAGATTCTGGATCGCCTAGGCACGTCCGACCGCCTACAGTTCGTGCGCAAGCCAATCGACATTGTTTCGATCCAGCAGATGGCACTGGCACTGACCACAAAATGGAATTTGGGTGCTGAGAACCGGGCGCACGTGGCAAACCTGGAGAGCAGAGTAGAGGAACGGACTACCGAGCTCAAAGAGAAAGTGGAAGCTCTAGAGCAGGCGCTGAAAGAAATCGAACAGTTGCAGGGCATTATCCCGATGTGCAGTTACTGCCACAAAGTGCGCGACGATAAGGATTTCTGGCATCGCGTCGATTCGTATATCCAGCGTCACTCAAAGGCTGAAGTCAGCCATGGCGTCTGTCCAGACTGCTACGAAACGGTCGTAATGCCCCAAATCGACAAGGTCTCAAGGCCTGAGAGCTCGTAGCTAAAATCTGGGTCTCTACTTCTGCCCAACGGGCATGGGTAACGCAGCTTCAAGCGCAGCAATTATGGCCGCGTTATTCGGAGCCTGGTGCGGGGCAAAGCGCTTAAGCACCACGCCGTCCGTCCCCACAAGAAACTTCTCGAAGTTCCAGCGAATAGCCTCTGGCCCGCCTGTTGCCTTCAGCTGCTTGTAGAGCGGATGAGCGTTCTCACCATTCACCTCGATCTTGGCGTACAGCGGGAACGCGACCGAAAAATTGCTCACGCAAAATTCTTGAATCTCTGCAAGGGTGCCAGGTTCCTGCTTGCCAAACTGATTGCAGGGAAACCCCAGCACCACCAACCCTCGCGCAGCGTAGGTCTCGTGCAGCTTCTGCAGCTGCGTATATTGCTTGGTGAGCCCGCACTTGCTGGCAACGTTCACGATCAGCAAGACCTTGCCCTTGTGCTCGCCCAACGTGGTTTTCTCGCCAGTGATGGATTCCACTGAGTGGTCATATAAGCTGGCTTCCTGCGCCATGGCGCAGAGCCCAATCAAGACGAGGAACAGCGAAAAACTGCGTGAGGACATGGCGGTCGATCCGAGTAAGTGGGGAAAGGTCAGGCTGGGGGCGCGGCAAGTACCCGACCAACAGCCTCTAGCAAGGGAATATCAGCAGGTGCCCAGCATAGGGAGTGCAGCTCGTCGCCGGCCAGCCAACGGGATTGATCATGCTCACGTAATTCCGGGCTACCGCCGAGGACGGTCACGACGTAGAGCGACAGCGAGATAGAGACTGCCTCATAAGCATGCACGTTTCGCGCTAGGAACGACTCAGCTCGGACCGTGATCCCAAGCTCTTCCATCAGCTCGCGCTCAATACACTCCTGCGGCGATTCGCCTGGTTCCAGCTTCCCGCCGGGAAACTCCCAGAGACCGGCCAAGGTACCTGTCGCTCGCCGCGTTGCTAAAACACGTCCTTGAGCGATCACAGCACCAGCGACGACCACCAACGGCGCTGGCGCGGTCGTGGCACACGGCGTGGTCATACAGCGTCCATCTGACAGACTGCCGCAATCTCCGCATGGGTGGTGAGCCCTTGGTCTGCCTTTGCTTGGCCATCCTCACGCAAGGTCTTCATGCCGTTCTTACGCGCGATCGCACCCAGCGTGGCGTTGTCATCTCCACGCATCGCAGAGCGACGAACCTCATCATCGATCGGCAGAAACTCAAAAATCCCCATTCGGCCGGATAGGCCCTTTCCAGAACAGGTCCGGCAGTTCCGCTCCTTCATCCCCTGTGGCGTCTGTTCCATCGCTCTTCCTGAGCCTTCGCATGCCCCACAGATTTTGCGAACCAATCGCTGCGACACGACCCCCACGAGCGCGGAGGCGATTAAGAACGGTTCAACCCCCATATCCACAAGCCGGCTGATGGCACCAGTAGCGTCATTGGTATGCAGCGTGCTGAGCACGAGATGCCCGGTGAGGGCAGCGTGAATTGCTATCTCCGCAGTTTCTTTATCACGAATTTCGCCGACCAGAATGATATCTGGGTCCTGGCGCACGATCGATCGCAGCCCGGCGGCAAACGTCAGGCCAATCGAAGCACGAACCTGCATCTGAGTGACCCCACTAATCTGATACTCAACGGGGTCCTACACAGTGATAATCTTCTTCTCATCCGAGTTCAGGATGTTCAACGCGCAATACAGAGAGGTCGTCTTACCGCTACCAGTAGGTCCCACCACCAAAATCATGCCATACGGCAGCGCGATCAGGCTGCGAAACCGCACTTGCAACTCTTTCCCCATCCCGACATTGTCAAGTGAAAAGGTACTGACATCCTTGCGCAGAATACGCATCACGATGCTCTCCCCATGAATAGAAGGCAAGGTACTAATACGGACGTCAATTTTAGCCCGGCCAACCTGATGCTCGGTACGACCGTCCTGCGGCAGACGACGCTCTGCGATATTGAGGCCACCGACGAGCTTGATCCGGCCGGCAATGGCCTGGTAGTTCGCAAGCGGAGGTGTCATCTCCGTGTGCAGGACACCATCCACGCGGAAACGAATGGCCAACTCATGCTCTGCTGGCTCCACGTGAATGTCACTGGCTCCGATTTCCAGCGAGCGCGCAAACAAGTCGTTCACCAAGCGGATGATCGGGGCTTCGTTGATCTGGGCCTGAATATCATCCACGCCTGCTTCAAGCAGGCCGTCAGTCTCCTGCTCTGCGTAGGTGGAGTCGAGAATTCTCTCGATATGACTACGCAGCGCGAATGAGAATCGGGCTTTGCGCCCCATCATGTGTTGCCATTGATAGGCCAGCGCGCCCACGGAATACGGTGTAGCGACAGCAAGCAGCACGCTCTCGTTGTCCCAAGATACTGGCACACAAAGATTGTCGCGCAAATAATCTACGGTCACGTCTGGAAAACGCTCCGGAAGTTCCAGTTCCTCATCATCTAGGATATTCAGCGGCGTAGCCGATGCATACGCCTGAATGATGTCAGCTTCAGAGAGACGTCCACGCGTACAAAGATCCCACTCCATCATTGGCTGGAAGCCAGTCAGCGCCTCGCTGCTGCCCAGTGCCGCCGACAGATGCTCCTGAATCGATGCCAGATAGTCCTCAATTGCACCCGTCAGCCGGCCGCCAGCATGAGGCCCCGCAATCTCTTGTGTCGCTTCGTTTTCTGGATCCATTGTAGTCTATTTCGCTTCGAAAACTGGCGCTTCCAGATCATCGTAGATCGCCTTCATCGCACTCTGATAGCGCCGAACCATGCCATCCAGGTCACTTTCCAAGTCAATAACCTTCACATTGATCAGCAGCAACAGCTCCTCACGGTCCAGACCTTTCTTGCGAGAACTCACAAACTTGCCGAGAATTGGTAGGTCCTTTACCCATGGCATGCCTTCGTGGGTGTCAGTTACGGACGAGGAAATCATCCCACCGAGCATCACCGTCTCGCCATCGCGAAGAACCAAGGAGGTATTCAACGTACGATTGCGAATAGTCGGGGAGCGGATACTTGCATCAGTAGCAGCATCCAGCGCCTGCGATACCTGCTGCGAGATCTCCAGCGTCACCAGCTTGTTGGCTGTGATATGCGGGGTGACCTCGAGGATGATACCGGTGTCCTGATACTGCACGCTACTGGTTACCGCCACGCTACTGGTATTGGTGGTGGTGCCGGTCAAAATCGGCACGCTTCGGCCCACATTGATGCTCGCCGAATGATCACTCTTGGCGATGATCTGTGGCGCGAAGAGCACGCGAGTATTGGCTTCACCTGCGACGGCCTGAATGAAGGAGAATAGATGACCGTCTTCGGTTAAGGCGCTGGTCGGGGCTGCGTTCGTGGCATCCGTCTGTGGCCCGAAACGAAGACTGTAGAACGGACTTCCCAGCTCTTCTTGGGCACCAAGTGAGCCTTCCAGGCCAAACTCGCTAAGCTGCTGCAAGGCGGCAAGGCGAAAGCCGTATTGGGTATTCTTGGTGAGAGTGATCTCTGCAATGAGAGCCTGCACCAACACCTGCAGCGGCGGCGTATCTAAGCGAACGAGCAGCGCCTTCACCATGGCGTACGCGCGCGGCGTGGTCCTGATGATCAGCCGATTATGCGGGCCATCGGCGAACAAAGTGACTGGCACATCGAAAATGGTCTCGGGGCGCTCGTCAGAACTGCTGCTACGGCGGGAGGCAGACACACGACGAGATGCCGGAGTGGCGTTGCTGCTGGTCGCGGATGCGCTGTTGTTGGTCGACGTGGTCGAGGATGACGGGCTCCGTGAGGCAGAGCTGCTGGTCTGAGTAAAGAACACCCCAATAAGGTCCGAGAGATCCTCGGCTGGATTGTACTTCACCGGGTAGAAATAGATGCGTTCCTGCTCACGAGTGTCTTCGCGATCGAGCACATCGACCCAGCGGCGAATCTCGGCCAGCACTTCACGGGTGGGCGCAGACGCCAGCAGCACCTGCATGCGCTCCATGGCGATGATCTTGACGCTCCGGCCATCCCCCTGATCGCTGGTCACATTGCCAAAACCAATGACCGGAAGAATTTGGCGCAGCTCTTCAAGAATTATACTCGCTTCCACGCTGCGGCATTGAATGGCAATCTGCGGCCAGGTAGTCTCTCCCAGCACGTCCAGTTGCCGAATCAGTTCTCGGATCTTGACAATGTTGCTTGGGGTTTCAACAATCATTAAGCTGTTGAGGTGTTGCACCGGCGTGGCGGTCGCCCCATCTGTCATGTACGGTTGAATCATGCCAGCCAGTTCCGAAGCCGTGAGGTTGTAGATGCGAATCATTTCGACATGCACGTTCGGTTGCGGGTCCGGCGTAGGATTGAACAGCTGAAATTCCTTCGGCATCTTAGCGATGGGCATGATCTGCACGTATCCCTCTTTGCGGGAAATGTAGGCCCCGGAAAGCCAGAGGATGTACTGAAACAGCTTCCACACTTCCTTGCGCGTCATTTCAGTTTCCATCACGAAGTTCACCGATCCAGAAACCCCGGGGTCCAGGTAGTACGGGAAGGGCTTCACATCCAGCGGCGGGAGATAGAACTCTTCCCCATCGTCAAATTGGTCTTCATCGAGAGGCACCGGGGTGAGTTCTGGCTCTGGCACCGCGTCTTCCAGCGGCACGCCATCTTCAGGAGCGACTTCTTCCGTTTCCATCTTCTCGCCAAGAAGGTAGGAGAACATCTGAATCACGGTGATCAGGTCTTCGCCGTCCAGATTCAGTTGCACTTCCAGCAACTCATTGGGGTTCTCCACCTCCTGAGTCAGGTCATCGGCCAAACTGTAAGGCTCTGCGGTCGATGGCGCGACTGGGTCTGCTCCCTCGCGAATAGGCAGCACGACCTGCCCAGCGAGCGGCTCAGACACAGGAAGCGCACTCAATGCCTCACCTTCTGCAAACATTTCCGTACCTTCAACACGTTCGCCCAAATCCAGTTCCAAAGGATCGTAGTCTTTTGGAACAACTGGCTCGACTAACGTCGCCTCCGCCTTCTTCCACGGCCATGCCGTGTTCGGCATTGTAGTCTCGCACCCGCTAAGCAGCAGCAGCGCCACGAAGGCTCCTGCCATTGCCAGAAACCGGCACCTATTTGCATCTATTTTAGCCATCAAACAATCCTTTTTACAAGCACTAAATCAACGTTTTAAGGAGGGAACGGAGCGACTCATCCGAGTTCCGGAGCCGGATGTGGGACTTGCCGGAGTAAGCTTTGAACCGGCGGCCGGTGCCGGAACTGGAGGCGGAGGCGGAGGCGGAGGCGGAGGCGGTGTACTCTTCACCTTCGCTGGCTCCTTCTTCGGCACCGTCTTTGGTTTCGTAGTCTTGGGTCTGGCAAGAGCGGCTGCCTTGGCGGCGTCACGCTTAGCGGCGTCCGCCCTGGTCTTGGCGTCCTTGCCAGCTCGCGCATAGCGCTGAGAGCTGGCCTCGTCACCGCGGTTCAGCGACAGAATCAAGGGGTCTTCTCCCTTCTTTTTGAGCTTGACGTGCCCAAAGCCTATTTCGACCACGCGAAATCGCGTCCCTTTGACGTAGTCGCCTAACTTGTAAATTTTGCCGCGGCCATTGTCCTTGGCCTTACTGCGTGACGGCGCCCTAGACGACCTAATACGACTCTTCAGCGCGGCAACCTTCGATGGGATCCGACTCCGCGACGCAGGCTTGGTGTTCTGAGTCGCTGCGATGTTCGCCAAACGAATGCCGTTCCAATTCGCGATACTTATCAAGTCAAACGTGGCCTCGAGCTCGTCTTCTGTCTCTGGTTCAGTCACCACGACCAAGTCTGGCTCAAGGAAGACCGGACTCCAGCGACGATCCGGATGAAAGAGGTTGTTGCTATGAATGACGCGACGGTGAGATAATGGCAAAGGGCCAGCCTGCGCTGCGAGGCTGCCCGGAGCTTCCGCAAGCGCCGGATCTGGCGGCGCTTCCGGCAACACGACACGAGGGCCATCATTAAACGTGTCGCGGAATGAAAGAAACTTCTGGGTCAGCAAGACACCAGCCACAAGCAGCACGATGTTTACCAATAAGAGTGCGTGCTTCACGGGAGTACCCCCTCCGGATTCGTCACTTCAGCTTCTTCCCCCACACTCAGAATCGCCTCGGCCCCGACTGCTTCGTTCAGATATTCCTGGGCAGCTTTGGTCAACACCAGCGCCCGAATCTTCCCCTTCACGGTCAGCTCTACCGGGTTCTTCAAATCCTTAGGGCGAATGTGGCAGCTTTCCCAGAACAGAATGGGGGTGTGACCATCGATAGCATGCGTGAACTTGGCAAACGCCTCAATGTTCGTCGTGCACTGCACTGAAATATCGACCGCACGGATGTTGGAACTCAGCTCGATTTCACGTGGCGCACCAAGCTTACCAAGATCCAGCTCAGACCGTCTTGCCATTTGGTCCAACTCCTTCTGGATGATGTTCGTCGGAATTCGTGTCGTCTCGAGCCAGAGGCCGGCGGTCATCCCCTGCAACTGCTGCCGTTTCTCCAACTCCTGATTGTGAATCTGGATGTACCGTACTCGATCCTTCTGCAGGCTATCGACACGAGCCAGAGCTTGCCTAATTTTGGCATCGGTTGCCACATTGAACGAAGAGAAAGAGATCCCCTTCCACTCTGCCAGCAGATAACCACCCAAGCACAAAAGCATGAGACTGTAAAGATAGAAACGCGTTCCCATTAGTTGCCACCCGGCAAGACAGGAGGTGGCGGTGGTGGCGGCGGCAGTAGGCGGGAAGCCCCATTTGACGACGCTGGCATACTACGGGTAGTTGGGGGCCGGTTCATTTCTTTAAGGCTAGGGGGGGAGATGCCAGGAGGCAGCCCGCTGTCTAGCTCTTCTCCATCTGAATCGGGGATGTCATCCGGCACTACGTCGTCCGGCACGCTTGTTTTCAAGAATGTGATCGAATTTACGTCGACGCCAGCCTCCCCCATTTCGGAGTCACGCATCAGCCGGCAATTCACAGTGTAGCGAAACTGCCCTTTCTGCCGAGCAATATCTACGTTAAAGTCTGCCAAAACACGCGTGCGCTCCAAGAAACCAATCTTGTCCATCATGTCGGCATCAGCGATCAGCTCGACCTTGATCTCGCCGGTGTTCCACTGAAACGAATGCCCCCAAAGCTCATGGGCTGTCCGTCCGGTAATCGCTGAAAGCCCTACGCCCATCGGCAGAAAGCTTGCGCGGACTTCTTCGAGTTCTTGGCGCATCTCTTCGTTCAGGTCCACTTCGTGAGTGGGCTTAACCTCAGGAGTCAGGCGGCGCACCTCCTCCTCCAACGCTACGCGCTTCTCATTGACGAACGCTAGGTCGCGATTCTTCATCATCAGCCAACCACCGAGAAAAGCCAGCCCCAGTCCGAGCAAGTAGACCGCGAGCGTCAGGCTCACTGTCTTCTGCGTCCGGTTGCGAGGAGGCTTCATGCTCTTCGGCACAGAGAGCCAAGTTCGGGCATCTGCCGGGCAGGACGAAGAAACGCCGTACATTCCCAGTAACACCGCAGGCGCAAAGCTGCGTTGTTCGGCTGCATTGAGTTCCAGCAGCCTGCCAGGCATGAGATTCGGTGCAGCGAGAGGGGTTTTGCCAAGGCCAAATACATCGTCACGGTCGGCATCGGCGGCAATCTGCACTTCACGCTCGCCGCTCTCCTTTCGATGCAGGATATAGGCACTTTCGCCTTCTTCATCCACAAAGCCGACGTCCTGTTCTGCAAACTGCGGGTCCAGTGTGGCCCCTGCCGGAATAATCATGTCCACACCGCTAGGCAACGCACTGGCAGCCTCCAACCAATGATCGTGGTCAGAGGCGGGGAAGAAGCCCACTCGCACATGGAGCGCGTCCATGCCGCTCTTGCTAAGCACGCGATAGCCCCACTTCAGGTCTTCAGTAGCCAGCGGGGAAAACTTGGCCAGCTCGAATCCGACGGCTGAGTGCAACAGTTCCGAGGACATCTTCGGCATCCGCATGTCCACACAGAAAGCCTTGCGAAAATCACCGCCGATCAAGACGGTCGTTTCACTACGAATCTTCAGATGTGCCAGCGACGACTCTAGGACTGTCGCGAGTGGCTGCGCACCGACCTTGGCTCCACGCCAGTGGCCCGCAACCGTACAGCGCTCGCCACGCCGCTCGATGCGAACTCCGCAACAGCGCCCTTGCGAATCCCACGTATAGGCAACACATTCGTTACTGCGAAACATCTTTCTACCTGATCCCTAGATGACTCAAGGCAATTGCCTCTTGCGCAACGATAACCGAGCAACCCCGGCAGATAACTTGTTCTCCGAAATTGAGCACACCGAAATGAACTCCGAAATTCCTGACCTGACCTGCTGGACCGACCAAGTGGTGATCGTCGAGACTGACACCGACAAAACCTTCATCGGCACATTGGTAGAGAACACCTCGGCGGGGCTCAAGTTGACAGACGGGCTTCTTTTTGACCAGGCCCACCACCGTGTGCCTCTGGAGCAGTTCCTGATCGAATGCGCCGAACATGGTCTCTCCTCAAGCCGACGATCACAATGGGTCCGGATCCAACGCGTCATCGCAGTCTCGCCACTGGCGGAGATAGTAATCCCGGGTCGCAGCTGACTCACAGTCCGGCCGCCTCGGCAGCGCGTGCCATGCCTTCCAAAGTTAAATACGGCCGTTCGGAGATCGCAAAGCCAGGTATCGCCGCGGCAAAGAAGTCCATGTCCCCGCCCGTGGCAAGAACAGACAGGCTCGGTATTGCTGCCTCGGCCTTGATCCGCCCCAGAATACCCGCGACTCCGTTCGCGATTGCCAGATCAATCCCAGAGGAGATAGCCTGCCTAGTAGAAGTGCCGAGAAGTGGTAGCTCACTGTTGAGTCCTACCAACGGCAACTGGGCTGTGTAGTCGTTCAGCGCCTTCCGCTGCAGCTGGCGCCCCGGCAGAATCACCCCGCCCAGAAGCACGCCACTTTCATCGACCACATCCACTGTCACGGCCGTACCAATATCGATGATCGCTACGGCACCCCGCCCCAGAGCGCGGCCAGCAATTACATTTGCCACACGATCCAGACCGTACGTCGAAAGGTCGACGGTCCCCCAATCAACATCGGACGCATGACTCGGAGAGATCTGCACCATATCCGGTTGGAGATGATGCAGCTCGTCCAATAGGGCTGGCACGACGGAACAGACAAACCAGGACTGCTCCGCTTCCAGCTCTAGCGCATTTTGGGCCTGGGCCACAGGCACCACGCGCACCTTTCCGATGACCCTTCCCTGCTCACATCCCACGTAAGACACGTGCGTGTTGCCGACGTTGATCAGCAGCGTCCGAGCAGTCCTCTCAGCCACGATCTGCGAGGTGCGAACGTCGGTTCGACTCACGACGCTCACTGTCCACGTTGATCCGAATGCGAGGGTGGTCTGCGACTTGGTTGAGCCTCATTGCATTAAGCAGGTGCTGCAGGTTATGGAGCGTTTCTCCCTTTCTCCCGATCACACGTCCGGGATCGTCGGTATGAATCAGAAGGTAGATCGTCTCTTGATCCTCTTCCTCCACCACGACTCGAGCCTCCATGCCGAGAAGGTCCAGCATCTGGGCTAGCGTGTCGCGGGTACTCTCAGGATTTTGCCGGTTGCTCATCATTACCCTCCGGTTTGGCTCTGGTTACCCTGTACTGAATGATGGAAATGATGTTGTTGACGGTCCAATAAAGCGTCAGGCCCGATGGCATCGTGTACAGCATGAACATGAACCCGATCGTCATGAACTGCATCATCTTCTTCTGATTGGGATCCGCAGTCGACGGCGTCAGATACTGCTGCAGAAACATCGACAGCCCCATCGTCACCGCCAGCGGGTTCAACGGTATCGAGCCAAGCGTGGCAATTGTGTCCGGCTTGGACAAGTCCGTTACCCAGAGCCAAGACTCCTGCCGCAGCTCAATCGCATTTCGCAGGACATTAAACAAGGCAAAAAATACCGGAATCTGCAGCACCATCGGTAGGCAGCCCGCGAGTGGGTTGATCTTGTGCGTCTTGTACAACTCCCAGGTCTTTTCCTGCATGCGCTGCGGATCGTCCTTGTACTTCTCCTTCAGCTCCTTCATTTCTGGAGCTACTGCCTGCATGCGGCGGGAGAGCATCGTAGCACGGTGCGTGACCGGCCAGAAGATCGTACGGATTAACACAGTAAGAGCCATGATGGACCAGCCGTAGCCGGGCAGATAGCTCTCGAAGGTCAGCAGCAACCAAAAGATGAGTGAGGAGATTGCCTCCATCCACTTAAACTGGAAAAACATAAACAGGTCAAACTGCATCACACGATCTTGGTTTTGTCCCATCGTCTGCAGCACGTCGCGAATCTTCGGCCCAAGATGTACGTCAAACTCCCAGTCCGTATACTCGCCGCCTGCCAACGAACGACTTTCGAGAAAGCCATACCCAGCAATTAGCTCACTTTCAGCTTCGTCTGCCGCATCCCGGAGTGTCAACTCAACACCACTGAAGCCGCCAGTAGGCGTCACGATCGACGCAAAGTATTTATTCTGCACGGCAACCCACTGCTGCTCGCTTGTACTCAGCTCCTCAATCTTCTCGGCCTTAAGCTTCGCGATCTTGTGGATTGGGTAGGTCTTTGGCTTTGTCTTCCCGGCCGGCATCAGATCCAGTCGCTGGTCCATCCCTCCAGCTCCCATGAACCCCTTCGCCGTACCGAGTTCAGCCATCGCCCCGCAGCTCAGACGTAGATCGCCAAGGTCAATGCGTTGCGATCCAGTGTTGCGGACACGCAGTTTATATTTCAAGCGGTACGGGGCATCAGGGCTCAGAGAAACCTGCTGCTCGACTAACAGTGGGTGCCCAATCACACCTCGCGCGAACGTGACGCTCTCCTTGGTCTGCTCCTCCAGACGCGGCTTGGTAAACAGCCACCCAGAGGCAGCCTCTCGGGCCCGAACGGCAAGGATCGGAAACTCAATGGCGCCAAGCTCCATATCGTCTGTGCGCTCCTCATTCTTGTACGCATGCAGCCGGGCCCCGATGACTCCGCCTGCATTGGGGTCGACCACATAATCGGCAAACTCTGATTCTAGCGTCACCGTCTGCACGTCATCGAGCGTTTCAAAGCCCGCATGATGGACAGCAGCAGTCAGTTCTGGCTCGACCTCTGGCTCACTGAGGGCAGCAGCAGCTACCAAATCCTTGGGCAGGCTCAGCTCTGCCGTCTTCCAGTTCTGCGACTCTTGCGCCGAGACACTCTCGGCGACAGCTTCGGGTGCCGGCTCATTGCCAGTAGCTGCGTCGATAGGCCGCTTGCCACAACCGCCGTAGCTCACCATCCACCAAGCCAGCACCAAGACGCAGACAATGCCCAGAGGCATATCTCTCTTATCCATCAGGCGGCTCCTCGTGTTCGCTGCAAGGGACAGGATCGTACCCCCCCTTGCAGAAGGGATTGCAACGCAGAATTCGGTAGACCGTGAGGCCCAGCCCTGCGAAAAACCCGTGCGCTCGAAACGCCGTGATTGCATACTCCGAGCAAGTCGGCACAAACCGGCAAGCTGGTGGCAGCAGGGGCGAGATACAGACTCTGTAGGCGCGCACGGATGCCACCGCCACACCGCGTGGCAGCTGCCAAAGCAGTTCCCAAGCTCTCCTGATCATCTGGAATCCTCATCATCACCCTCTTTTTTTGCAAGCAAATCTGCTTGGTGACAGTGATAGAGAAGCTCACGCTGTACACCCATCAGTTTCTGACCACTCATGCCGCGACGTGCGACCAGAACGGCCCATACAGGCTGACTGAACCGGCCCTCTGTCAAACGGAAGCACTCACGCATCAAGCGACGCGCGCGATTCCGGTGGACGGCTCGCCTGTGGTACTTCTTACTGACCACTAAGCCAAGGCGGCTGACCCCATCTGGAGCCGGCAGCCAAGAAAAAAGCAGGCGATGCCCACGGTGATCTTGGCCCTTGGCCCGAAGCAACGAGAAGTCCGCGCCCTTACGCAGCATACGATCCTTCCCAAACGCTCCAGTTGGCCCGTCGTAGAAAGATCCCATATGCGTCAGGCGGTCAGACGCTTGCGACCCTTCTGGCGGCGACGCTTAATAATTGCGCGCCCATGACGCGTTTGCATACGGGCACGAAACCCGAGACGCCGCTTACGGCGACGATTGGATGGTTGAAAAGTAGGTCTCATCTCTTGGTCCTTCTCTTATCGTATCAACAAGAATGATGGGTTTAAACGTTCTGTCCGCCGCGGCGCGAACGTAACTGGCCACGGGACAGGAATCCGTCGTAACGATGTGTCAGTAAGTGTGACTCCACTTGCTGAATGGTATCCAACAACACACCGGCAATAATCAGCAGGCTAGCGCCACCGAAGTAGCTCGCGACCAACTGATTCATCTCGAACTGCTGGGTCACGATGATCGGCAGCAAGGCCACAACTGTCAGGTACACAGCACCAATCGTAGTCACACGAGTCATCGTGTTGTCCAGAAAGTCACTGGTTGCCTGCCCTGGCCGAATTCCAGGAATGTAGGCACCTTGCCGTTTGAGATCATCAGCGATCTGCAGAGGGTTGAACTGATTAGCTACCCAGAAAAAGGTAAAGCCAATCAACAGTGCGCCGTAGATAACCATGTACGGCGTCGAACCATAGTCAAAAAGCGGGGCAATCACACTGATCCCCGACCACTTCTTGGCAATTGCACCGATTAGGATCGGTGGGAACATCAGCAGCGCCTGGCCGAAGATAATCGGCATCACGTTTGCATAGTTCACACGCAGCGGGATGAAAGAGTTCTCACGCTGTGCAGGTCCGTTACCACGACGACCGGCGGTCGTCCTGGCGAACTGCAGCGCCACACGCCGCTGCCCAAGGGTTAGGTTCACCACTGCCGCAGTCACCAATAAGAAGAACGCGACCAACAACAGCAAATGCAGAATCGTGAACGTGCTGTCCCCCAAGTACATCTGCTTGATCGTCTCAAACGCAGTCGGAAGGCCTTCGATGATACCGATCGTAATGATCAATGAAGCACCGTTGCCAACTCCTGCATCCGAGATGCGCTCACCGAGCCACATCAAGATGACCGTACCAGCCGTGAGGATTAGCACCGTCATAATCCTAAAGCCCCAGCCGGGGTTAATGACGATGCCCTCGACACTCGTCCCAAACAAAGCGTTGGGATTTTCCATCGACATCGCCAGCATTCCACCCTGAATCACACAGATTACGAGTGTCCCGATACGGGTCATCTGCGTAATCTTCTGATGGCCAGACTCACCCTCACGCTTGAGTTTCTCCAATGCGGGAAGCACAGGCGAAAGGACCTGAATGATGATGGACATCGTGATGTAGGGCATGATGCCCAGAGCAGCCACAGCAAAACGCCGCAGCGCGCCGCCACTGAACACGTCAATCAAACCGACGACATCGCCCGCTCCACCCTGAGACTTAAGCTGTTCAAACAGCTTGTTCAGGTTGGTGGGATCGAGCCCTGGGCACGGGATATTCTGCGCAAGCCGGCACAGCGCAATGATTCCGATCGTGATCAGAATACGTTTGCGCAGTTCCGGGATCTTAAAGCAGTTTTGTAATGCGTTCCACATGGAAAGATGATTCCCGGGGGGTTACAGAGACTCGCAAGTCCCGCCAGCGGCCTCAATCTGAGCCTGCGCTGCTGCGGAAAACTTGTGGGCACGCACCGTCAGCGCCTTGGACAACTCGCCATCAGCAAGGACCTTGACGCCACTTTGCAGTTTCCCGATCATCCCCTTCGCTGCGAGAATCTCCGGATCCACAATCTCTCCAGCAGCAAAATGCTCGTCAAGGGCGTGTAGGTTAACCAACGCGTAGTACTTGTGATTGGGGCTATTGAACCCGCGCTTCGGCAACCGCCGAAACAATGGAATCTGTCCACCCTCAAAGTGAGGACGACGAACCGCACCGGAACGCGCCATTTGGCCCTTATCCCCGCGACCGGCACAACGCCCCCAATTATTACCATGGCCCCGCCCGACGCGCTTACGCGGCTTCCGGGTGACCGTATTCTTAAGCGAATGCAGTTTCATCTCTTTCCTCTCGTCTCGCCGTTACTCAGATCTTTACGCCGCGCTTCTCGACGACGTGCTTATAGCTCTGCATATTCTGCAGCGCAGCCATCGTCGCCTTCACGACATTTATCTGGTTATTAGAGCCCAGTGACTTAGCCAGAACATCATGGACGCCTGCCAAATCAAGTACTGCGCGCATACCACCACCAGCAATCATGCCGGTACCTGGTGATGCTGGGCGAAGCATAACATGAGCGCCACTGAACTTAGCCTTTTGTGCGTGCGGCAGGGTGTTGCCTCGCAACGGGATCTGGACCAGCGCACGACGCGCCGACTCCGTTCCCTTGCGGATCGCATCAGCGACTTCATTGGCCCGGCCAAGTGCGAAACCGACTTTGCCAGCACGATCTCCTACTACGACCAACGCGCTAAAACTGAAGTTACGTCCGCCCTTCACCACCTTACTACAGCGGTTGATCGCGACGACGCGATCTTCCAGGTCGTCCTTGTCATCCCTACGGTGTCTGTCAGCCATTCTTTCTCTCCACTGAGCGCCTGTGATGCTCGCACATCACAGGCAGTTTGCTACGTTTAATCCTTAGAACTGCAGGCCAGCTTCACGAGCTGCCTCGGCCACTGCCTTCACGCGACCGTGAAACCGAAATCCGCCGCGGTCGAAAACGACCTTGCTGATTCCAGCGGCTTGCAGCCGCTCAGCACCAAGTTTGCCTACTGTGGCAGCACCTGCGACGTCTCCGCTCTGGTTGCCCTCACGGACTTCCTTCACACGCGTGGAACATGATGCCACAGTGACACCGGACACATCATCAATAAACTGCACATATACGTGCCGGTCGCTGACGAACACAGCCATACGAGGGATCTCGCTGGTTCCTGAAATTCGGCGGCGAAGGCGAGTGCGGCGCCCGAGGCGCTTCGCTTTGCGATCAATCTTAGGCATATCTTGCTCCTACTCTTATCAGACCGTCTTGCCTTCTTTGCGGCGAATATGTTCGTCAGAATACCGAATCCCCTTGCCCTTATAAGGCTCGGGGGGACGGAACTCACGAATAATCGCTGCAACCTGACCCACTTGCTGCTTGTCAATACCATCGATCTCGATCGTTGTATTGTTCGGCACAGTAAAGGTGATCCCTTCAGGCACTTGGTAATCGATCGGGTGCGAATGCCCCAAAGTCAATCCGAGGTTCTTCCCTTTCAGCGCGGCACGTTAGCCCACGCCTTCGATCAGTAACGTCTTCTTGAAGCCGGTGCTCACGCCAATGACCATATTATTGATCAAGGACCGATACAAACCGTGTTGGGCTTTCGTTTCCCGGTGGTCATTTGGGCGTTTTACCCGAATTTCCGCGTCAGTGATCTCCACCACAATGGCCTCTGGCACGATGTGCTGCAGTTCACCTTTCGCTCCCTTTACGGAGATGACGCCGTCCTTGAACGAGGCAGTCGCACCGTTGAGCGCGATAGGTTGATTTCCAATACGTGACATATTTTATCCCCCTATTCTACCAGACTCGGCAGAGGACTTCGCCGCCCACGCCGCGATTCCTGGCATCTTTGCCGGTAATCACGCCCTGAGCCGTCGAGAGAATCACAATTCCAAGACCGCCAAGCGTCCGAGGAACAGATTCATGGCCCACATACACACGCTGAGAAGAGCGACTGACGCGCTCGATGCCAGCGATGACCGATTCTTCCTTAAAATACTTCAGGCTTACCTTCAAGGTCCGCTTCGCACCATCTTCCGAAACTTCATAGCCACGAATGTAGCCTTCACGCTTGAGCGTGTCGGCAATCGCTACTTTGAGGATGGAAGACGGCATCTCGACCACGGAATGCGCGGCGCGAGAGGCGTTGCGAACTCGCGTCAGCATGTCTGCAATAGGATCGCTAATCATAATTATTCCTCCTACCAGCTCGCCTTGACTACACCCGGAATCTCGCCACGGGAGGCAAGTTCGCGGAAGCAGATACGGCAGACTTGAAACTTTCGGATATACGCCCGGGCACGACCACAGGTGCGGCAGCGGTTGTACTGACGGGTAGAGAATTTTGGCTTACGCTTCGCTTTGGCGACAAGTGCTTTCCGTGCCACAGGTCCGGTCTCCTTATTTCTCGAACGGCATGCCAAGCATTGTCAACAACTCCAGACCTTCTTCGTTGGTCGCAGCAGTTGTCACAATAGCGATGCTCATGCCGATCGTGTACTTTAATTTATCGGGGTTAACTTCAGTAAAAATGGTCAAGTCTTCCAAGCCCATGCTGTAGTTGCCGCGGCCGTCAAAGGCCTTGGCTGCCACACCGCGAAAGTCACGCACTCGCGGCAGAGCTACGCGCGTCAGCCGGTAGTAAAAGTCGTACATGCGTTCTTTACGCAACGTGACACACACACCGACATTCATGCCCTCACGGAGCTTAAAGTTGGCGATGTTCATGCGTGTCTTTGTAATCACCGGCCGTTGGCCAGTAATGTCACTCAGCGCGAGCTGGGCATTCGCAAACATGTCGCGGTCACGCTGTGACGAGATTCCGCAGTTCAGGACGATTTTCTCAAGCTTCGGCACCTGCATCACGTTCCCGTAGGAGCGCGAGGCCTGCAGCTTCGGAATCATCTCCGAACGATATTGTTCAAGTAATACACTCATCGTTTTGTCTCCTCAAGCAGGCTTAGAGCAAGCCCTTGCGTTCCAACTCTTTTTTGTGCTCGGGGGATTCGACCGTCACCAGTACGTTCGACAAGTGGATCGGGCACTCACGCTCGATCAGCCCACCGGGGGAACTGGGACCAGGACGAGTAGCAACCATGCGGGTATTTACTCCCTCCACGATCACTTGCTCCTTCTTGTAATCCACTACGAGGACATGGCCGGTCTGTCCAACAGCACGGCCGCTGATTACCTCGACGGTGTCACCCTTCCATATCCGCCGCATCACAGCACCTCCGGCGCCAGCGAGACGATACGCATATAGTTGGAATCCCGAAGTTCACGAGCCACAGGCCCGAAAATACGGGTTCCGCGTGGGTTGCCACCGTCATCGATGACAACGCCCGCGTTACGGTCGAAGCGTAAGTACGAGCCGTCCTCGCGACGAATTGCCGAGCGCGTACGAACCACTACAACACGGACAACATCGCCCTTCTTGACAGCTCCATTCGGAGAGGCTTCTTTGACAGCCGCAGTCACGACATCACCAACGCGAGCGACTTTGCGCTGTTGCCCCAAGACTGTAATCGCCATCACCCGGCGTGCGCCAGAGTTGTCAGCGATGTCCATTATGGTCTGCATTTGAATCATGGCTCAGTCCTCCACTGCGCGACGAACAACTGCAGTCATCCGCCAGCGTTTAAGCTTGCTCAGTGGACGTGTCTCCACGATGGTCACCGTGTCGCCGATATTGGCGTCATTGGTTTCATCATGGGCATGAAATTTCTTGGTCAGACTGATCACCTTTTTATAGAGCGGATGCGCGGCACGGCGTGTCACTTGCACGACGATTGTCTTATCCCCTTTATTACTGACGACCACGCCGGTACGCTGCTTACGCAGGCCGCGCTTTTTTTCAGTAGCTTCACTCATCTCAGCATTTCTCCTAGTTCGCAGCCGTCTTATTGCGCTTGGTCTCTTCCGATCTCAGACGCGCAACATCACGACGAAGGGCTCGTACCCGAGCAGTATTCTCCAAAGCACCAATGGCGGCTTGGACGCGAAGGTTGAATAACTCACGCTGCGTCTCCTCCAGACGCGCCGTCAGTTCCAACTCCGTCAGTTCTGCAACTTCGCTACCTTTCATCGATCAACCCTCACGCGACAACATTTTGCAACGATGCCCCAGTTTGGCAGCACCCAAAGCGAGCGCTTCACGTGCCACAGTCTCGGAACAACCGCGAATTTCAAAGATAACACGGCCAGGTTTCACACAAGCCACCCAGGCCTCTGTGTTACCCTTCCCCTTACCCATACGCGTCTCAAGTGGCTTTTTCGAAATCGGCTTGTCCGGGAACATCCGGATCCAGACCTGACCACGTCGGCGCATGTGGCGCGTAATCGCAATACGTGCAGCTTCAATCTGGCGGTTTGTGATAAAGCCGCGCTCCAGAACCTGCAACCCAAAGTCTCCAAAATTGAGGACGTTACCGCTGGTCGCGTTGCCTCGAATTTTTCCTCTTTGAACCTTGCGATGCTTTACCCTTTTTGGCATCAAAGGCATTGTTCTTTTCCTCCATATTATCCGGCCGACATAGCCATACTTTTACACCAATCAAACCGGCAGTAGTCACGCTTTCACAAAAGCCATACTGCACGTCCGCACGCAAGGTATGCAATGGCACTTTGCCATCGCGATACTCTTCTGTGCGAGCTAGTTCCGCGCCGCCCAAGCGACCTGCGCAACGAATCTTGATTCCGACTGCTCCCATATCCATGCTCGTCTGTAGCGCCTTCTTCATCGCCCGGCGAAAACCGACACGACGTTCGAGCTGCATGGCCACATTCTGGGCCACGAGTTGTGCTTCAAGCTCAGGATAACGCACTTCGACAACGTCGACATAGACGTCCTTGTCTTTCGTGCCTAATAGCTTGAACAGGGAATTCTTCAACGCGTCATATTCAGCGCGCTTCCGTCCAAACACCATTCCCGGACGAGCCGTGTGAATGGTGAGACGAATCCGGCTGGCGAAACGTTCAATTTGGATCCGCGACACCGCTGCCTGAGACAGCTGCGTCTGCACGAACTGACGCATCTTCAGGTCCTCGTGCAGCATGTCACCGAACTCGCGCTTACGAGCGAACCAGCGACTGCGCCAATCTTTGGTTACCGATACGCGGAAACCGATAGGATTTACTTTTTGGCCCACGGGCTGCTACCTCCCTATCCTTCGTTTTCTTGATCGTCATCGGCGACGGAAGCTTCCGTCTCCGCATTTTCATCGCCGGCGAGGGTCTCTTCTTCGTCATCGTCGAAGTAGTCCGCAACCAGGTCTTTCGCTTGCTCTCCGTCCCAGACTGTAATCCGGATGTGACTGGATCGCTTAATAATGCGGCCAGCCATCCCCCGAGCCTTAGGGCGAATACGCTTCATTGACGGGCCTTCGCCGATCAGTGCTTCCTTGACAAGCAGTGTCGAGCGGTCTACATCGCCGTCCACCGCTTGCTCATAATTTGCTATTGCAGAGCGTAGTGTTTTCTCCACCAGCCGGGCAGCCTTCTGCGGAGCAAACGCAAGCATGCGTAGCGCTTCGTCGATAGACTTGCCTTGAATAAGGCGAGTAATATCACGTGCTTTAAACGCCGAGATTCGACGGTATTTTGAAATAGCGCGTTTTTCCATTCTATCCTTCTCCTAACTAGTCCGGCACTACGACGCGAATCAATGGGGTTCCGGGTGCGAGATGCCTAAGCCGTCCTGATTGTATGATGGCCGCACTGACTGAAGGTCTGATCTCAATCACACGAAGTACAGCGCCCTTGGCCCTGCCCTCCGCGACAGATAGAACCTGTCCAATGCGAAGCCCTTGTTTGTGGCCGGCATTCACCGCCACCACCTCAAGATCATCATTTACGTTCAAGACGCGCAATCCGTCGTCCGTTGCTGCTCCGTGTCTGCCGCTCTCCTTACTATTGAAATACTGTTCAGCCCGCTGCAAACTGACAAAAACTAGGTCCAGTTTTGCATCAAGCTGTTCTTGATAAATTTTCCGATCCGGGCCCGCGAGCGAATCTAGGAGGGCTTCCCAGTGCCGCCTACAGGCCAGTAAGTCCTCGTAGGCCTGATGAAACGCCGCTTTCGCCTGATCAGCTTCTTTGACAAAGCGAACCAGCGCCTGCGCTTCAGACACTACTTCTTCGTTCACGAGCAGGCTTGCCATTTGCACACGAATGACATCAAGCTGATCGCGGAGCTCCGTGAGTTCGGCCTGTGCGGTGGCGAGTCGGCTCCGGATTGTGTCGAGCGTTTGCTCGGTCCGAATCAGCGCTGCGGTTGCTGCTAGCGCTCCCTCCTCTGCCAGTTCGCGAGCCAGTTCGACCTCACGCAACTTAGCGTTGCATTCCTCATCCGAGCAGGCAAAAAGTGCCCACAGCCCAAACGAGAAAGCGCGTAAACTACGCAGGAAGCTTGAACTTGTCCACCCACATTGTGAGAAAAAGAAAAATCTTTTCCTTGCCAGCCGGATTCTGCCCCTGCCAGGCGGACTACTCTGCGAGCGCGGCATCCTGCGCATCCTCCAATTTTGCGAACTGACTAACGATCTTGGCGTGCAGTTCAGCGTTGCACGCCAGGACGCGATGAGGCAGGTCGTCTGTCCGCCCATGGAAGTCGCTAACGACTCCACCAGCCTCTCGCACCAGAACCACGCCAGCGGCGATGTCATACTCGTGCAGGTTTAGCTCCCAGAAGCCGTCCACGCGCCCGGCAGCCACAAAGGCCAAGTCCATCGCCGCGGAGCCATAGCGGCGCATATCTTGTAGCTGCGGCAGAATTGCATGCAAGTACGGAAGGTTATTGTGCGCCGCGCCATCGCGCAGACAGGCAAAGCCCGTAGCCAGAATGCACCGATTCAGCTCTGTAGCGGTACTGCAGGATATTTTCGCGCCATTGCACCAGGCACCAGCTCCCTGTTCGGCCAAGAACAATTCCCCAAGCGCTGGCGCGGCGACAGCGCCGAGAACGCCCACGCCGTGATGCTGTACGCCAATCGAGACGGAGAAGGTAGGCTGCCCGTGCACGAACGAACCTGTCCCATCAATGGGGTCAATCACCCAGCGGTAGGCATCGCCCTGCTTCGCCCCAAATTCCTCCCCGAGAATGCCGTGACCTGGATAGCGGTCGGCAATGCGCTTGCGCAGATAGAGCTCAATCTCTCGATCGGCTTCAGTCACCAGATCGCGGACTGACTTATAATCCACAGCCACGGCATGGAGGCGTGCGCGGTAAGCAAGCGCCATAGCGCCCGCTTCTTGGGCAATCTGCTGGATAAAATCAAGCATCACGGTCACCGATCACCAGATCCGTCCAAACTTCGACATTGAGCCCCGCCAGTGCCACGCCACTAGGAATGGATTCGGGCGCGTCACGAAGCGTTTCAAGGATCTCACGCTTGCCCTCCCCCGTGGCCAGAATCACCAGGTGGTGAAACCGGGAAAGGACACTACGGGTCACCGAGACGCGTAGAAAGTCCGGCCGTTCCACAGCCAGAGTCAGGCGATCGGTGCGTTGGGCCGCTGCCAGCGAGAACAGCGAAGCCGTATGGCCATCACTGCCGATCCCGAGCACCCCCAGCGCAAAAGTCCCGCCGCGTCCTGCGAAGTCCGCAAGTTGGTCCCCGTAGGCCTGGGCCGCCGGGCCTGGTGCCAGTTCCCCACGCACACGAATCACCCGCTCCGCTGGAAGCCGCAACGCCGCGAGCATGGCCTGTGAGTTGCCGTAATTGCTCCCGGGATCCGTTACTGGCACCAAGCGATCGTCGCTGTACATGACATGAAGCGAGCGGCCTGCCCGGAGGTTCTGACGCCCCAGCGCCTCGTAGATAGCCAGAGGCGTCCCGCCACCAGCAAGCATTACCGCATGCGGACGGGGCTGCTCTTGTCCAAACGTCTCGGTCAACAAGTCGCACATCTCCTGTTCCAGTGTTGCGGAGTCCGCAAATCCCCGAAATTTCATCGCGACCTCCCGGGAATATTGTGTGAAAACCCAAGCGAAGCAACTTCACTATCGGCAACCATTCGTTGCCCCCCGCGAGTGCCCGGCGGCGGCGCAATCTCCGGCGTTTCACCCACGAACGCGAGTCGCTCCATCAACTTTTCGCGCAAGCCAGACCTAATCCCACCGTAGGACTCGATTCCGACCAAGTTTGCCAACTCATACGGATCGGCCTGCAGGTCGTAGAGAAACGACTCCTCATACACGTCCGACTTGCCATCGACGACGGCGGCATCCTCTGGAGCGCGCACGTGATACTTCCAGCGTTCTGTGCGAACTCCGCGCCCAGTCTCTGCCTCACTGGTCTCAAAGTAGACGTGGTCCGGCCAGTCCGCCCCGGTGCGCTCTACCCGCGAAAGCAGTGATTGCCCGTGCATCGAATCAGGCACGTCTATTCCAGCAACGTCCAGCAGTGTTGGCGGGAGGTCAATCAGGCTGACCAACTCGTCACGACGACCGCCACCGGCGAATGGACCGCCGTGAAACATGCAGGGCACTCGGAGCGAGCTTTCATGACAGGAGCGCTTATACTCGGCATTTCGGGTCTTGAAGTGACACCCGTGATCACTAAAGAATACGACGATGGTGTTTTCATCCAGCTGCAGGGACTTAAGCGCGTCCGTAATCCGCCCCAGCCCTTCATCAAGACGCTTGACCATGCCATAGTATCCGCCCAGGTGGCGTTGGGTGCTGCCCCCGAGCGCCGCGAGATCTGGCGGCACCCAGCGATTTGCGTAGCGCTCGCGGTATCCATCTGGTGCAGGGTAGTCGTCCACATGATTCTGGTGGTGCGGCTCAATAAAGCTCATGAACAGAAAAAATGGTTCCTCTTTGTGCTCATTGATGTACCGAATTCCGGCATCCACCATGGCATCGGAGCGATAGCCAGGCAGCTCTACCTCAGCATTGTCCTCATTATAGAGGGCGGTGTGGTAGTCATGCGAGGTGAATTCGAGAACGTTCGCGGCGAGCCAGTCACGATATCCGCCACGATCCTCCTCATTGACCGCACCGTGGCCAGTTTGCGCCAGGTGCCACTTGCCAATATATCCGGTGCGATAGCCAGCGTCTTTGAAATGCTCCGCCAAAGGCTTTACCGACTTGGTCAGCGGAATGCCATTACGATACGATCCGTTCACCGTGGCATACTGCCCGGTTTGAATGCAGGCCCGCGCTGGCCCACAGACCGGCTGACACGTGAAGAAGTTTGCGACGTGCGTCCCTGCCTGTGCCAGACGGTCGAAGTTGGGCATCAGATCCAGAGGATTGCCGTGCAACCCACTACAATCCCAGCGCTGCTGATCGGTAAAGAACACGACAATGTTGGGCTGGCCTGGCATAGCTTACTCCTGAAATTGACAGAACGAAGCTCAGACTATGCCGCCTGCCCGCACCAGTTGCCACGTAGACTGACATTCAGGCATGTGGCTTGGAAACCACTGCGAGCGAGACGTCAAACAGCGTCTTATTCTCGCTGCTCAGCTGTGCCCACACCTCAACAGCGCGATCGTAATGGTCGCGATGCACCCCCGATACGTCTGCAGCATGCGCAGCGGCGGAGACCGCCAGATGGGCAAAGGCCTGTTCCCATTTCGCCACCTCGTGCTCGCAAGTACGGAAGAAACCACGCGCCGCGTAGTGCAGCGCCTCGCCCCCAAGTCCAACCCGCGCACAGGCAAATGCGACCTGGCAATCGGCGCGTGAGCGATTCAAGTCAGGGCGCACCTGATACCAATGGTAGGGGAAGCGAAAGCCGCCCGCAGCAGCAGATCAGCCTCCTCAGCGGCCAACTCCGCCTTCTCAAGCAGGCTCCACGCTTCCCCATTCGCGGCCGCACCGAACCACTGATGGGCCCTTTTGTAGGTCTAAGTCGTCCTACATCTTGCTCTGCTGTGCAAATGCGGCTCTCTAGTGTAAGGATGGAAACTTAGCCCAGTCAATGACCAAGACGAGCCCCAGAAGCCTCCGTTCAGGTTTGCAAAGCCGTTGCTGCGCGGTACCCTTTCGGTGCGGGACGACCCCGCCCACCAGACCTTTAATTTGATGCGGGAAGACAATGGCCAAGAGAACGAGCGGGCTTGATCAACTTTTCCAGATGGCGGAGCAGGAATCCAACGATTCTGCATTTTTCCCCCGCCTCCACACGACAGCCTCGAGACGCTTGCGGGGCGTGCTCCCAGCGAGAACCATTCACGCCCAAGTGAAGTCGCTACAAGCGCTGCCTGTAGACGCCTACATTGCACGCTCAGTCACGCCTTCTGAACAGAAGAACAGACCAGGGGCCAAAGCCACAGTAAAGCGCCTTGGCACGATCCTGCGCGAGACCATTGATGGCCCGCTTTACGCAGCCGAGGTCGAAATTTTATTCAATGGCAGCCCGCGGCGAGTTGGCGTGCTGGGGCAGGAGCGAACCGCCAACAACGGCGTCTGGCTCCCCTCTCACCACCTCCAAGCCGTGGAACTGGTGCAGAAGTTTGCCGAGTTCTCGCTTCCAGTGATCACGCTCATTGACACCCCCGGGGCAGACGCAGGTGACCAGGCCAATCGCGATAATCAAGCACACGCGATTTCACGGCTGATCGCCGAAATGGCGCTCTTACACGTCCCAACAATCGGGATCGTGATTGGCGCCGGATATTCTGGCGGCGCAATCCCACTTGCCACCACAAATCTGCTACTGACAGTCCGCGACGGCGTGTTTAACACGATTCAGCCACCGGGAATGGCAAGCATCGCCCGCAAGTACGACTTGTCATGGCAGGAATGCGCCAAGTACGTCGGCGTCTCATCCTACGAGCTGTATAAGCAGGGCTACGTAGACGGCATTATCGATTACGTCCCCGGCGAGAAAGAGAACGAAGGAAATCTCACAGATGCGATCGCTAGCGGCATCGCCTCCCTCGAAGAGACCGCTGGCCTATTCGTCAGCGAGCGTCCGGAGATCTTTGACCATTACTCGCGCAGCGTCTATCGCTTCCTCGAGCCCGGCGACGCACTCTCACAGTTTGAGCGACAGTCCGGCATGTTGCGCCCGCGCAACCCGAGCCAGTTCGGCGTCTTTGGATCCACCTACCGCTACCTGCGCTACCTCGGCCTGCGCCAGCGCATTCAATCAACAACAATCGAGAGCTACGGCCGGCTCACAACCGTAGAAGTGCCCCAGGGCGAACTCTCAGAAAGACGCCGCATGGAGCACGCTAACGCCTTCCAGCAGTGGGTCGAGAACCCTCTCGAGATTCGCTACGATGATCACCTGAGTAAGGCTTGGAAAGTATTCATGGATCGTCGGCATGCGCTGGGTGCCGAGCGCGGCCGGCTGATGAAGCTGCTTCGCGGCAATCCGTCCACCAAGTTCATGCAGGCGCGGAACGATCTCTATCTGCAAGTCATCTTTTACCTCTACAGTCTCTGGAAGTCCGGTGCCCACAGCAGCCTGTTGCTGCTGATTGATCATCTGCGCTCTAACCCAGGACGCAAGGCACGCACCGGCGACAACGCCACGGTCCTAGACCTCCTGCTGCACGATGAGCTTCGCGACGGCTTCATCGAAGAGTGTCAGAATGTGCTGATCTTCGACCTTATCTACGACAACATCATCCACAATCAGATCGCCATTGCGCGTGAAGTGAAGGACGAGAACGTGATCTCGCGCGACTCCATCAGCCGCCTGATCGAAGAGCCGCTCGAGAAAGCAGCCAAGGAACTCGCTGCCAAGCAACCTGCGACCGAGGGCAGCCGGCGCATTGAGAACCAGCTCAAAGACCAATTCTATCTGTGGCTGAATCATTTCATCCACCATTCTCAGCGCGGGCGTATCTTGAAGTCCGTAGAAGATTGGAAGAAAGTCGTATTCCCGCGCATACCCGAACCACTGTTTGCGATCATCACCTTTACCTTCGAGCACCTGCTGCCTGAGTACTACGAATGCGAAATTGCCGGTCGCGAATATTTGGGGCGCATCACCCCTCGTGATCTGGGTATGAAGGATTTTTGGAATCGCTTGGCCATAGCCTACCAAGATATCCTCATTCATGATCTTCTGCAGCGGGTCAAAAAGAAGCGCGTCAGCAATGTCAGCTCCATCCAGGAAACCTTCTTCTCCACATTCGCAGAAACCGACGCCAGCCTAATGACCGCCGATCCGGTTAAGTTCCCCGGTTTTCGCCTGTCTATCGAGCAAGCGCTGTCCCGTGACATCAAGCCATGCGGTCTAGTCACTGGAATCGCCCAGCTAAAGGGCCCACTCCGGCGCAAAGTTGGCGTCGCCATTTCCAATCTCGACTTTCAAGCTGGTGCCTTCGATATGGCCAGCTGCGAGAAATTTTGTCGCTTGCTCGTCACCTGCGCACGCAAACGACACGCCGTGGTCGCTTTCGTCTCATCCGGTGGTATGCAGACCAAGGAAGGAGCAGGGTCACTCTTTTCGATGGCCATCCTAAACGACCGAATCACGCGGTTCGTGCGGGATAATAACCTGCCGATCATCATCTTCGGGTTTGGCGACTGTACCGGTGGCGCGCAGGCGAGCTTTGTCACCCACCCACTGGCACAGACCTACTATTTTTCCGGCACAAATATGCCATTTGCCGGCCAAATCGTGGTTCCGGCCTACCTGCCCAGCACCTCTACGCTCTCGAACTATCTGTCCGAGACACCGGGTGCTATGCAAGGCCTCGTCCGGCATCCCTTCGTCGACGACTTGGACGACAAGCTCCGCGAAATCGATCGCGCGATCCCGATTGCCGAAGAGTCTGTGACCAACGTCCTGATGCGCATCCTGAAGGAAGGAGTCCTTGACGATATCGGCAGTGAGCCCGAAGAGCAGGAAATGGCCACCATGACCCACTCGATGGACCTGCTCCGGCCGGTCAAGCGCGTCTTGATACACGCCCGAGGGTGTACCGCAGTCAAGCTTGTGCGCGTCGCACAGAAGAATGACATTCAGGTGGTCCTCGTCCAATCAGATGCGGATATGGATTCCGTGCCCGCAGAAATGCTCGGCGACAACGACACCCTAGTCTGCCTCGGTGGCAACACCTCGGATGAGAGCTATCTCAACGCCGGCAGCGTTGTCCGTATTGCCGAGCGCGAGCAGTGCGATTCGCTTCACCCCGGCATTGGCTTTCTCTCTGAGAACCCGCATTTCTCCGCCATGTGCCATGCCCACGGCATCAACTTCCTCGGGCCAAGCGCTCGCAGCATGCAGTTGATGGGCAACAAGTCCAACGCCATCAACACTGCCCTGCGGCTCAAAATTCCTGTGGTCCCCGGGAGCCACGGTATCGTGACCAAGGCGACCGCGGCCAAAGACATCTGCGACAACATTGACTACCCCATCATCCTGAAAGCCGTCCACGGCGGTGGCGGAAAGGGGATTCAGATCGTCGAGGACCCTGCCCTCCTTGAAGAGTCTTTTCTCAAGATCTCAGCCGAAGCCCGAAGCGCCTTCGGCAACAGCGATGTCTATATCGAGAAATGCATCGTCTCCCTGCGTCATGTAGAGATCCAAATCCTGCGTGACGGCCACGGCACCACCAAGGTATTGGGGCTGCGTGATTGCTCCGTACAGCGCAATAACCAGAAAATTCTTGAAGAGTCTAGCTCCACGATGCTGCCCGAGAAACTCAAGCAGCAGATGTTCAAGAACGCTGCCGCGATCGCAGACGACATCGACTATATCGGTGCCGGCACTGTCGAGTACATCTTCGACCTGGAGTCTGGCGAAGCCTACTTCATGGAGATGAATACCCGCCTGCAGGTCGAACATCCCGTGACTGAAATTGTCTCCGATGTGGACATTGTCACCAGCCAATTTGATATCGCCGCAAGACGTTCGATCTCTGCGATTGAGCCCAAGGAAATTGGCTATGCGATCGAAGCTCGCGTCAATGCCGAAAAAGCTGTCGTAGATGCCAATGGTGACGTCAGCTTCGAACCACACCCCGGTGAAATCACCGAGTGCGTGTTTCCCGAAGACGACCGCGTCGACATCATTACCATGGCCGCCACGGGAAAGCAGATTCCGCCATATTACGACAGCATGATCGCCCAGATCATCGCCAAAGGAAAAGACCGCGACGATGCCGTCGCAAAACTGCTCAGCTATCTCCAATCCGTAAAAATCTGCGGGATCTGCACCAACATCCCACTGGTCTGCCGGGTCCTTCAGGACGAGGTCTTCCTAGCTGGCGATTACGACACGCGCTATCTGCCGGCATTCTTCAAGCGCATTGACTGCAACGAACTCTGTGCGGAGATCGAAGCAGCAGCCGGCGACATCAAGGGTGGCTTTGATGCCGAATCCCTGCGCATCGATGGTACGGATGAATTGAAAGTCGTGGCCTCTGGTACCGGCATATTCTACACCCAAGCTTCTCCCAGCGATCCTCAGTTTGTAGAACCGGGAGACGTCGTCACGACGGACCAGACCGTGTGCCTGCTCGAAGCCATGAAGGTCTTTCGTCCCATCACGCTCAACGACTATAATCGCTCCGATGAAGTGATCTATGATCCGGATAAAAAATTCCAGGTAGTCCGCATTGCTGCTCCTTCGGGTCAGGCCGTGAGCTCAGGAGACCTGCTCTTCGTCGTGCGTCCCGTCTAGCGGTGTGAGAGCCAACGAGCTTCTAATGTTCGTTGGCTTCTCGCTGGTCTACAGCTGTTGGTTATTGGTTATTCGGCCATTTCTCCCCTGAAACAAGCGCCCAAACTACTGCCTCCTCGAGGCGCTTGTCGGAGTCCCGCCTTAAGGCGGCAGTTGCCGGCGGGGTTGCCTCGGCTATCTCGCAAGCTCGGCTGAGCCGGAAGTGACTGACGGGCTTTAGCCCGGGGTACAGTGCACAAAGAATCCCCAATGGCTATTTTCGCCAGCGTCGAGGCTGCAGGCGACAGTACTCATCAAATCACCACCGTAAAGTCACGATCTAAGTAGCCGATGGGATAGCAGTGACATAGCTTTGCACTTTCCCTAAAGCGAGCGCAGCGGCGCTCTCTCTTTAGAACTGCAGACTGAGGGACAAATGACCGCGACCATCGCGGCTGCTCTCGGTGGAAATCAGCGGCACTCCGTAGTCGCACTTCAGCTGTGAGTATGGAGAGATCCTGAAGCGAACCCCCAGCCCCAGACTAGATGCTGAGTCGTCCTCGCCTAATCCCGGAAAGCGATAATTCCGGTGGATATGCCCGAAGTCATAGAAGCCAATCGCTTGCAGGCGGTGCACGCTCCAATGATCCGGGTCACTTCCGATTTTCTCTTCAGTGCGCGAAAGTTGCGGGATGAAGTTGCTGAACAACGGGCTGCGCAACTCCAAGGTACCGTTGAAACCACTATCGCCGCTGAATTCACTTTCGCTATATCCACGCACGCTGTCCGCACCGCCAAGGCGTTTCTGCAAAACAGGATCCAGCGAGTCATTGGTGTACTGAGAGTCAATCTTCCCGACCAAGGTCACCCCCTTGCAGAGTCGTTGAAAGCGTGCCAGGCGAAACTTAGTGATGGTCAGATTACCGTCTGCGTTGGCGGACCTCCGACGGATAGAATCCATGCCTGAGGCACCGAAGTGGCCGGCGAAGTTCCGGAGCATACCAAGGGAGGCGAAAGTGCGGCCGCCTAGGCTATCAAAGACCTTGTCTGAGAAACCAATCGTCACGTTGGGCATGCTCAAACGCAGCACGGACGCGTAGAGGTTAGAGTTGGCAAAGCCGATCTGCGTCTCGCTCTGCTTGTAGGTCCAGCCTGCGGACACGTCGAGCGTGTGCCTTGGGCTACTGTAAACCACGCGGTTGAAGTGCGCCCCAAGGAAGCGCCCGTGACCGCGGATATCAAACTCGAGCACATTAAACCCGGTTTCGCTCCAGCCAGCGTGGAACGTGACGTTGTTCTTCGGGCCGAGAGGCCGATAGTATCTGCCGGTGAAAGCGTTTACTTCGTCCAGGTTCTCGGGATTGGTGAGCCACTCCGCAGTGAGGATGTCATCGTGTTTTGTAAGATTAAGGTGTTCCAGCGTACTGCAGAGGCGCCAGTCCCCGACGAAAGGTGAGCCCGTATTGCTGAGCGTCAGCGAGCCATGAACCAGCAGCTCGTCTGTGACCGCTAGCTTCACCTCGTCTTTGGGCGCGATCGAGGTATCGACCGTGGCAGATGGCTCGGTATTCAGCGCAAACAGATCTTCATGCAACGACCGGAAGTCGAACTTGCTGTTGGACGTCAAGCCCACATTCTTGATGACCTGGTCGGCAGAGTAGTACTTGTTCCCCACCACACTGATCTCACCGGGGTTGCCAACTCTGACGGTATAGGCGAGATAGCCATCCTCCAGCCCTTTTTCCCGATGCTGTACCGTCGCGAAGATATAACCTTGTGCGGTCACCCAGCCATGGATCGTCTTGCCGATCGTCTCAATGTCTGGCTTTGAGACCGGAGCGCTGAGCACGTCAGCTTGCAGGTCTTCCCAGATCATCAGATCCTGGACGACGGAGCGATCGCCAATGATGACAAGCGCTACGATTTCATGAATTCCCCGCCCCTGACGTTTGAATGCGGCCACGGACTTGGCGAAGAGTGATGGCAGCGGCAAGCATAGAGCAAGCGCTACCAGTACGGCTGAACGATACATAAGAACCTCTGGCAAGCTCGTATAGAAAAATGGAGGATACACGGTAGTGTCTGAGGCAAAGCGCGCAACATGAGTGACCCACAAAAAACTCACATCTGGCCGTATATGTGTCCAGCGACGATTAGAAAGTGCCACAGCAGGAGAGCTGGAACCACCCTGAATGGACTGGCTTAGGTTAATCCTTTTGGGACAATTGATGGATTAACGGCGAACCGAGCAAAGCTCGGCAGGAAGAGGGGTGCCACTTGTTCGCAAAAGCGGGGGCCTATTCTGCAGACTTCGCCCGGCCCCAGAGTGTCTCGCGCGCATCGTCTGTGATCTCTGTCAGCGATGTCTCCTGCTCCGCAGCCATGGTTTCCATGCTGCGGAACCGGGACTCAAACTTGCGATTCGCATCCGCCAGCGCGACTGTGGGGTCCACCTTCAGCTTGCGGCTGAGATTGATCAGTGTGAACATGAGGTCGCCTACTTCTTCGCGCGCTCCCGCTGCATCATCCTCAGCTACAGCCTCTTCAATCTCGGCAATCTCCTCGCGAAGCTTGGCGAAGACGCCGGCAGAATCCGGCCAATCAAAACCCACTTTAGCCGCGCGCTTCTGCAGTTTCACCGCCCTCTGGATTGGAGGCAGAGTGGCAGGGACACCATCCAGTGATGAAGACCGCACAAATCCCCGTTCTTCATTCTTAATCTGCTCCCAATTCGCCAGCACGACCTCGGCATCCTTGGCATCGACATCGCCAAAAACATGCGGATGGCGGCGAATCAACTTCTCCGTGATCGTCCGTGCCACTTGCTGCAAATCGAAGCGGTCCGTCTCCTGCGCCAGCTGGCAATGAAACACGACCTGCAGCAGCACATCGCCGAGTTCATCCGCCATCTCAGCATCATTTCCGGAAAGCACGGCGTCCATAAACTCGTGCGTTTCCTCGACCAGATATTCGAGCAGAGTCTCATGCGTCTGCTCCAAGTCCCACGGACAGCCGCCCTGCGGATTCCGCAACTGCGCCATAACCTTGCACAGCTCGACAACCCAGTCGCTGTGATCGTCACTCACCTGTTGGGACTCCATGAAGAGTCGGCAGTTCAGGAATCAGCCACTGCAAGCTGCTCAGATTCCACGTATTGATAATCAGGGCTTCCGCCTGCACGCGAAAAGGCCCAGGTAGCTCCTGAGCGCGAGTCATGAAGCATAGAATCTCTTGCTCAAACTCTGCCTCCGAGACCAGTTGAGTCTGCAGCAGTTCCTTCAAACCATCCAGAATAGCAGCCAAATCTTCATTCGCTTTATCGCGCATTTCCTCGTAGGAAGACGTGTCGATCGTGTCCATATCGCGCCCTACAGACGGATCTACATCGATAGTTTCCTGCAACCAGTAGTTGCCCTGCCAGATCAAAAGTGCGAACATCGCAATGAGTAGGCCCACGATTAATGGCAGCAGTGGGCGCTTTGGAGACGGTTCAGACATGGGTCACTTCGGAAACTCGCCGGTGACCTTGAAGTAATGCTGCCCGAGCTTGCCCGCGTTTTCTGTCGCCTTCATGGCAAACAACGGATGCTCTTCGCCAAATGCTTTGAACAAGCCGATTGCGACGAGCAGATCCTCCGGCTTCTCTGAGGCGATATGCACCCGGGCCTGGTCCTTGAGGGCATCCCATTTTGCCATAAGTGGCAGCGGATCGCTGCCTTCAAGATTATTCTCGACAATGAAGGCGATCCTTTTATCGCAGTCCGCCTTCAACTCTGGCGTCGCGGTCGTGGCATCTCGATAGACGCTAATTGCCCCGATATAGTCCTGCGATCGCAATTTCGTCCCGGCCTTCTTTTCAAGTGCTCGAAGTACGCGTTTAACCTTGTAATTGGTTGCAGCAGCTGGCTTAGGGAGCGAATCCGCCTCTTGGGCTGCCGGTGTGGGAGCATCTTTACTCGCGTTCTGCGTGGCCTTCGGAGCCGCCGCAGGCCTCTGCTGCGGGGGCGGTGACGAGACGGCGGCGGGCTTGGAGTCCCCGCCCAGAATTACGTAGCCAATCACAGCGGTCAGCAGCGTAATTACACCGTAAACGATTAGCTGCTTCCTCTTCATCTGCTGGGTAATCTCGGCCTGCTTGCTGGCGATCTGCTTGTTGCGAGCTTCCTCAGCTTCCTGTTCAGGAGTCTTAGCACTCGCGGGCCTGCGCTTCGCTAGCGCACCTCCGCTCTTGCGCGACACTGCCTTGCCGCCTTCGGCTTTGTCCTTGGCACCTTTTGGCTTGCCCTTTCCAGTGCCTGGCTTGCTCTTAGCGGCACCGGGCTTTCCTTTTCCAGCGGCTGGCTTGTTCTTTCCAACGGCCGGCTTGCCATCTTTCTCGGCCCCCTTGCTGGCGGTGGCCTTCGAGTCAGTTCCAGCTTCGACTGTCTTCTTCTCAGTCTCTTTGGGCGTGCGCCGAGCGGCGGCCGCGGCCTCAAGCTCAGCGTTTAGCTCTGCTTCAATTGACTTGTGTACGTCCTCTGCGCTGGGTGGCACCTCGACACCGGAATCCTTGGCTTTCTTCGCCGCCAGCTCTGCCTCTACCTGCCGCTCAATTTCGGCCAGCGGATCCAGTTTTTCGGGATGCTTCGACTTCTCCGCTGTCTTTATCTCGGCATTCTCGCCAGCCTTCTCGCCCGCGATTTCCTTGGCATCCGCTACGGGATTTTCCGCTGCCTTCTCCGCGGGATTCGCAGACGTGTCAGCAGGCTTCTCGTCCTCAGCGGCCTTCTTATCCGCTACGGGATTTTCCGCTGCCTTC
>Ga0115566_10000079_pt1 | contig 73981 bp, 74 predicted proteins | sample COGITO_mtgs_1204_3_FD_87173 | JGI IMG/M metagenome (GOLD analysis project Ga0115566, IMG submission 87173) | Pelagic marine microbial communities from North Sea - COGITO_mtgs_120405 | ecosystem: Environmental > Aquatic > Marine > Epipelagic | place: Germany:Helgoland, sampling site Kabeltonne...
TCGGTCGCAGTTGAAGGGTTAAGCATCAAAAACATCACCCCGGGGCCTGTCGCGTTCCAGCAGCGGGTCAAACTATAGCGGTAGCGTTTATCTGCAGAATAAACAGCGGCACTTTGGGTTAAAAGCGTGTTGTGGTGGAACGTCTGCGTCACGGGGTGTGCCCCTAGTCTAGGTTAAAGACACGGCTGGGGTGCAACTCACCCGCTTTGTAAATTCCCACCGCAACCGGCCTCCCTTGATAGCTGGCCCAAGCTGCATCGCCATAAGCCGCGGAAGAGGATAAGACCATACCAGGATTGCCGTTTTTCAGTTTGGCAGCCCCTTCAGGGGAGCAAGGCAGCTCTGTTAGGTCGGCTAGAGCGATTTCCAGTGGTTGCAAATATTGGTCAAGTTCTGGAGTTTTGGCCAAAGCGTCAATTTGCGCAAGCGAAATGCCATTTTGAGCATCAAATGGGCCCGACCACTCGCGTCTAAGCCAAGCCACATGGCCCAAGGCGCCTAATTGCGCGCCCAAATCGCGGGCAATGGCACGAACATAGCCGCCTTTGCCGCAGACCATTTCAAGGTCGACATGGTCCACATCTGGCCGCGCTATCACAGTCAGGCTTTCCACCCAGAGAGGGCGGGCTTGAATATCAAAAACCTCGCCTTCGCGGGCCAAATCATAGGCGCGTGCTCCGTCGATCTTTACTGCTGAAAACTGGGGTGGGACTTGCATAATATTGCCGCGAAAGCCCGCCAATGCCCCTTCGATCTGGGCGTCTGTGGGGCGCAACTCGCTCTGGGAAGTTACAAACCCTTCGGCGTCATCGGTGTTGGTGGCTTGGCCAAAGCGCACTCGGAATCGATAGCATTTAAGGGCATCGGTAATATAGGGCACAGTCTTCGTGGCCTCACCCAAGGCGACCGCTAAGACACCTGTTGCTGCAGGATCAAGTGTGCCCGCATGGCCCACTTTTGCGGCATCAAAGGCCCACTTCACCTTATTGACGACGGCCGAGGATGTGATGCCCGAAGGCTTATCAACCAATAGCCATCCTGAAACAGCGCGACCTTTTCGTGTGCGACCCATAGTCTTACCTATACATTTGCCCTTTATTTAGGGTCAGTTTGCGCCCGTATCGGCATCATCATTGCCTGCGGCTACGTCACGCGCAACAACTTCATTTTCAAACATGCGGCGCGTGTCATCTAACCTGTCAAAGGTATCATCGGGCAAGAATCGTAAATCGGGGGCGTACTTTAGGGTCATTTCCTTGGCAATGCGGCGGCGCAATTCATATTTATTACGCGCCAAAGCGGTGATTGCTTCTTTGACGCCTTGTCCGCCCAGGGGCATCACGAAAATCGTAGCCACCTTGAGATCGGGTGACATGCGCACTTCGCCCACCGTGATCGAGTGGCGGTTCAAATCTGGGTCATGAATTTCTGAACGATTAAGTAAATCTGACAGCGTGCGCCGAATAAGTTCGCCTACCCGAAGCTGCCGTTGTGTAGGGCCTGCGCCCGAGGATGAATGATTTTGTGCCATAACTTCATTTAGGCGCTTTTGTGGCGGCCCGCAACACACCCTTTGCCCTTTGTTGAAAAGGCGATAAAGAAGAGGAAAAGGAGTCCCCTATGACACAAGCCCTCCCCACCTTACTCCCCGCAATCGTTATTACGGGTGCGTCTGGCCGTATGGGTCAGATGTTGATCAATTTGATAAGCCGCTCAGACAAGGTGCAACTCGCAGGTTGCATTGAACGCAAAGACCACTCCTGGATCGGCCAAGATATCGGCGTGATGATGGGTGGCGCACCGCTTGGCGTGCTGGTTAGTGATGATGCTTTGCCGCTGTTTGCCAAGGCCCAGGCCGTTATTGATTTCACCACCCCTAGTGCCACGGTAGACTTTGCAGCCCTTGCAGCTCAGGCGCGTATCGTCCATGTCATAGGAACAACTGGGCTTGAGGCGTCGCATCTCAACAGCCTATCGCGCGCCGCACATCATGCTGTTTTAGTGCGGGCGGGCAATATGAGTTTGGGGGTCAATTTGTTGGTGCAACTAACTAAAAAGGTTGCGGCTGCTCTTGATACGGATTGGGATATTGAGATTGTCGAAAGCCATCACCGTCACAAGGTTGATGCTCCTTCGGGCACAGCCTTGATGTTGGGCGAGGCCGCAGCGCAGGGGCGTGGTAATGATTTGGCAAATTTACGCGATTCAGGCCGTGACGGAATCACTGGTGCGCGAAAAATAGGCGATATCGGTTTTAACGCCATCAGGGGTGGCGATGTTGTCGGAGAACATGATGTTATTTTCGCCACCGAGGGTGAGCGGATCGTGCTACGCCATTTGGCAACTGATCGCGCTATTTTTGCCCGTGGCGCGCTGCGTGCCGCCCTATGGGGTCAAGATAAAAAGCCAGGTCACTATGATATGATGGATGTTTTGGGGATTTAGACCTTCGGCCTGCGCCTAAAAATCAATTGCGATGCCCTTTTTTTCCCAATCCCCATAGCGCACCGCCTCTGGGCCTTGGCGGCCCCCCAATTCTTTGGGCAGGTTTGTTTCAAAAGCGATTTTGCGTCGCTCTTCGGCTTCGGCAAGAGCACGTATAGCCTCGGGGGGCAGAATTTTTTGATTTTTGGCCATTGGGTATTGATTTTTGCCTCTCACGAAATCTGGCCTTCCTTGTGCCAACTTTGAAAAACATATAGGCCCAAAGGCATCATGCGGCAAGGCCGCGCTAGGACGGATATACCATGTCAGACGGGATCAGTGCGCGCCAAGCAGCGCTTGGGTTGCTTACTTCGGTTTTGGATGAGGGCATGCTGTTGCAGCAAACTCTATCCGATCCCAACGGCCCTTTGGCGGGGCTCAATCCCTCTGAACGCGCCCGTGCCCAAAGACTTTGTCAAACCGTTTTGCGTCATATTGAACAGGCCGACGCCACCTTGGCCCCGTTTTTGCGCAAAAACCCCCCCAAAGAGGTACAAAATATCCTACGCTTAGCAGTGGTTGAGCTGGCCATCGACAAGGCAGCCGCGCACGGCGTGGTCAATGCTGCCGTCACTTTGATGCAACAGGGGCGCAAAACAACCCATTCGGCGGGTTTAGCCAATGCGGTTTTACGCAAGGTTGCCACTTTGCCCGACTTATTTGCGGCCTTTCCTGCCCAGCGTTTGCCCTATTGGTTGCGCAAACCGTTGGTTGATGCCTATGGGCGCGCCGTCGTCGCCCAGATCGAAGCCGTTCAAAGCCAAGCCGCCCCAATTGATCTAAGCACCCGTGCCCCTGCAAGTTGGCCTGATCTGGGGCAGATTTTGCCGACGGGCTCGGTTCGTATGGCCCCTAGCACCCAAGTCACCGCCATCGAAGGCTATGATGAGGGGGCATTTTGGGTGCAAGACGCGGCCGCTGCCATGGCGGTTAACCTTTTAAGCGTAAAGCCCGGCGCCCGGGTTTTGGATTTGTGCGCAGCCCCAGGTGGCAAGACCATGCAGCTAGCAGCGCTAGGGGCAGATGTTACGGCTCTTGATATCTCTGAGCCGCGCCTCAAACGCCTACACAAGAATTTAAAACGTACGGGCCTAAGCGCAAAAGTCATCGTGGCCGATGCGTTGCACTGGCAATCGGATGCGCCTTTTGATTATATTTTGCTGGATGCGCCCTGTTCCGCCACGGGAACAATACGCCGTCATCCTGACTTGCCCTTTGTCAAAGACGGGGCCGAGCTTGAGGGGCTGATCCAACTGCAAGCTGAGCTTCTTGACCGCGCCTTGGGCTGGCTTAAGCCAGACGGGCAGCTTGTTTATTGCACCTGTTCACTTTTACCTGACGAGGGCGAGTGGCAGCTGGCCGCCGCTTTAGCGCGTCATCCCAATTTGCAGGTGATGCCAATTGGCTTTGCAGGGCTTGACCCCGCGTGGCTGGCCCCTGCGGGCGGCCTTAGGCTTCGTCCTGACCATTGGGCCGAACAGGGCGGAATGGATGGTTTTTTTATGGTTGCCTTGGCATTTAAGCACTAGATTGCTAGCAGATTTAGTCATACCTCTTTTAGGGAGTGTAAATGGAAAAGCAGTGTTGGTGTTGCCTGTATTACACTGTCAAAGGTCTTTCCGATCTTGCAAAATTTATTGACTGGCTTACCGCAGGCAGCTCTGTTTACGCGCCCTCGGTTGGGGTTTCAACCTGCATTCTTTCTGTTGCCCCAAAGGCCTCTGCCTTGCGCTGCGTAGACAAATCACTTTGACCGCACTAACTCATACCTTTAAAGACGAAGTCGAATAGACCTGGGCTAAAGCAAAAGAAGTCTCCTTGGCCGTCTACGATCTAGCAACCGGGGCCCAGCCTCATTCCTAAAGGTAAGCCATGACACAAACCCATCCTATAGCCCGCGCCCTTCTTTCGGTCTCTGATAAGGCTGGGTTAATTGATCTTGCTAGGGTATTACACTCTAGCGGGGTTGAGCTTTTGTCTACTGGCGGCACGGCAGAAACCTTGCGGGCCCATGACCTGCCCGTGCGGGATGTGGCCGATGTGACGGGTTTTCCTGAAATGATGGACGGGCGTGTAAAAACACTGCATCCTAATGTGCATGGCGGCCTTTTGGCGTTGCGTGACGATGAGAGCCATAAAAGTGCGATGGCGCGGCACGGCATTGGTGCGATCGATCTTTTGGTGGTTAATCTTTACCCGTTTGAGGCCACAGTGGCCAACGGTGGGAGCTATGCCGAATGTATTGAAAATATTGATATCGGTGGCCCTGCAATGATCCGGGCTGCCGCGAAAAATCACCAATTTGTCACCGTTGTCACAGATCCTGAAGATTATAGCGTTCTGACCGCGCAAATGCAGGCTTATGCAGGCGCCACGGATTTGGCGTTTCGTCAGAATTTGGCACAAATCGCCTATGCGCGCACTGCTGCCTATGATGCGGCTGTCTCAACATGGATGGCGGGCGCGCTAAACGTTGCCGCACCACGCCGGCGCGCCTTTGCAGGCCATTTGGCCAAAAGCCTGCGCTACGGCGAAAATCCACATCAATCGGCCGCCTTTTATAAAGACGGATCCAAGCGTGAGGGGGTAAGCTCGGCCCATCAATGGCAGGGTAAAGAACTGTCTTATAACAATCTAAACGACACGGACGCCGCCTTTGAGATGGTCGCAGAATTTGACCCAGCTAAAGGCCCCGCTGTCGCCATTATCAAACATTCCAACCCCTGTGGTGTGGCCACGGGGGCCAGTTTGGCCGAAGCCTATAGCCGCGCTTACGACTGCGACCGCACCTCGGCCTTTGGTGGGATTGTAGCTGTTAATCAGATACTTGATGGGTCTACGGCGCAGTTGATCGTTAAGATTTTCACCGAAGTTGTGATTGCTCCGGGCGCAGATGAGGCCGCACGCGCCATTTTTGCAGACAAAAAGAACTTGCGGCTTTTGACCACCAACGGTCTGCCCGATCCTTTGGCTAAGGGCCTAAGCTATCGCCAAATTGCAGGTGGCTTTTTGGTGCAAGACCGTGATTGTGGCCACCTAAGCGCGCAAGACTTGAAAGTTGTTACCAAACGCCAGCCCACAGAGGCGGAGATGGCTGATCTTTTGTTTGCTTGGAACGTGGCCAAACATGTTAAATCCAACGCGATTATCTATGCCAAAGACGGTGCAACCGTCGGCATTGGCGCGGGCCAAATGAGCCGTATCGACTCAACGCGCATTGCCGCGCGCAAAAGCCAAGATATGGCTGAGGCGCTGGGCCTGCTCCAGCCTTTGACGGTGGGGTCGGTCGTGGCCTCGGACGCATTTTTCCCCTTTGCTGACGGACTATTGGCCGTAGCCGAAGCGGGTGCGACGGCGCTTATTCAACCGGGCGGATCTATGCGTGACGCCGATGTGATTGCAGCTGCAGATGCGGCAGGATTGGCGATGGTCTTTACAGGCCAGCGCCATTTTAGGCATTAAGATGCGGTTACTTACGGCCTTTGCTGTGGGAGCATTTTTGCTGGATCAGGTCAGCAAAGTTGGCGTTTTGTGGGGGTTAAACTTAGCAGAGCGTGGCGCAGTTGAGGTGTTCCCCCCTTTCTTGCGCTTTCAAATGGCGTGGAATCGCGGTATTAATTTTGGCTTATTTGCCAATCACACTGAATTTGGCCGCTTTTTTTTAATCGCAGTGGCGTTTGGTGTCTTGACGGCTGTTTTATGGTGGGTGCGGGGCTCCAAGGTCAGGCCTATCGCCAAGATCTTTGCAGGACTTTTGGTTGGCGGGGCATTGGGCAATATTGTTGACCGGCTGATTTATGGAGCGGTTGTTGATTTTTTAAATATATCTTGCTGTGGCATTGGAAATCCCTATGCCTTTAACATTGCTGATGCTGCGATCTTTATTGGGGCGCTGGGGCTTGCGCTTTCTGGACCCGATACAGGCCAAAAACCCAAAACGCCAAAGAGTAACAAGACCCCGTGACGCGGGCAACGCTTTAGTTTAGAACAATCAAACCAGACCAAGGAGGCCCCATGCCATCAGTACCAAAGGTTTTAGCGTCGGCCCTATGTGCTCTGTTGCTTTTGGGGGCTTGTGCCACCAAAAACCCAAAACTGCTGCATTTGCGGTCAACAACGACTGGGCCAGATGAATTTGGTATTTTACCCCCTAAAAAACTTGATTTACCAAGTGATCTCTCTGCTTTGCCTTCGCCAACACCGGGTGGTGCCAACTTGGCCGACCCAACCCCCAATCAAGATGCTATTGTAGCCTTAGGCGGATCGGTAACGGCCGTGGTGAAAAATGACGCCGCGCTTAAAGCCTTGGCCAAGCGGGTTGGTTATGACGAAAATATCCGCACGGTTTTGGCCAGCGAAGACGCGGCCTTTCGTGCCTCTAATAATGGGCGTCTGCTTGAGCGGGCCTTTTCAATTAATACGTACTTTAGGGCATATTCCGATATGTCGCTTGATCAATATGCCGAGTTGGCGCGTTGGCAGGCGCGTGGGCTTGCCAAAGTTTCGGCACCACCTGCTGTGCGATAAGCCTTCTTATTATAGGCCTTGATCCTCACTGCTACCTATTTGCGTACCGTTGCTAAAATAAGCGTTATGTGTTGGTGAATGTAGACATTACCTCTCCTGAACTTAGCAGTTCGCATAAAGGCTGTTAATTTTTAGATGCTGGAATTTATCTTTCCGTTCGTCCTATATTGTGAACGAGGTTGTGGGTGGCGGCGGGTTTTCATCGCGGGCTTACTTACGCTATTTCAGCCAATTTAATCTGATTTGATCAGGTCGATTTTATGATGACCTCAATGGCGGCAACGTAGCAGGAATTGAGGTGATAAAACCTATCTGACCCGCTGCGTGTCGTCACGCTTGATAAGGTGAAAGTGTTGACCAAACTAGTTGCTCCCAGGACCCCCACCTTTGTGGCGGTGAGCTATTCTAAAGACCTTTCTCGGCGCACTTTACCAATCTAGGCGATGGATTTACCCCTGCACTTATGTTAAATTTTGGAAAATGATGACCAATAGCCCTAATATGCGCCCGACCCGAGGGTCAGACAGGCCCGTGATCCGGCAGCTTGACGAAACGGCAATAAATCAGATTGCCGCCGGTGAAGTGGTCGAACGCCCCGCCTCGGTGGTGAAAGAGCTGGTCGAAAACGCCTTAGACGCGGGTGCTACGCGCATTTCTATTGATTACTCCCATGGCGGCAAAACACTGATCCGTGTGAGTGATGATGGCTGCGGTATGACGGCGGCTGACCTTAGTCTTGCGATGTCACGCCACGCCACCTCCAAGATCGATGGTTCTAATCTTTTAAACATCCAATCTTTTGGCTTTCGAGGCGAAGCTTTGCCAAGCCTTGGGGCCGTCGGGCGATTGCAGATCACCTCGCGTGCAATTGGGCATGAGGCAGCGTCGCTGCTTATTGAGGGTGGGTTTTTCCACTCAGTTATGCCCGCAGCCCTAAGTGCTGGCACTGTGGTCAGCTTACGGGATTTGTTCTTTGCCACGCCTGCGCGGCTTAAATTTATGCGCTCTGATCGCGCCGAAGCGCAGGCCATTGCCGAAATTGTTCGCCGTCTTGCCATGGCCGAGCCCTTTATTGGCTTCACGCTGCGCGACTTAAGTGGCAATGGCGAAGAGGGGCGGATTGTTTTTCGCGCCGATCCAGAAAACGGCGATTTTCTTGATGCGCTTCATCGGCGTTTGACCCGTGTTATTGGAGTTGATTTTGCGGATAATGCGCTTCGCATTGATTTTGAGCATAAGGGACTACGTCTGTCTGGCTACGCGGCTTTGCCCACATATTCGCGTGGCTCGTCCGTGGCACAATATATGTTTGTGAATGGCCGACCCGTGCTAGACCGAACCCTTTTAGGAGCTTTGCGTGCGGCCTATATGGATGTTTTGTCTCGCGATCGTCACCCCGCGGCGGTGTTGAATATTCTGTGCGATCCGCAATCGGTTGATGTGAATGTGCATCCTGCCAAGTCTGAGGTGCGGTTCCGTGAACCCGCACTGGTGCGCAGCTTGATCATTTCGGGCCTGCGTCAGACCCTGGCACATGCTGGACATCGCGCCTCAAGTACGGTCGGCGACGAGACGCGCGCCGCTTTTCAAGCCCCTGATTTGTACAACCCCAACTTTGTATCGCGCATCTATCAATCGACCCCTGCCTCTGGCCAAAGCCTGTCTTATGCTTTTCAAATGCAAGCGCCCAGCACGCAAAAATTGATGAGCCTGTCCGAGGAGCCCTCGGCCAGATTTGAAGCCCCCGCTGCGGCGCAAGCTGATCTGAATAGGCCCTTGGGAGCCGCGCGGGCGCAGCTGCATGAAAATTACATCATCGCCCAAACCCAAACAGGCATGGTGATCGTTGACCAACATGCAGCCCATGAGCGCCTGGTCTATGAGCGCCTAAAAGCTGAGCGTGACGCGAACGGCATAACCTCGCAAGCGCTTTTGATTCCCGAAATTGTCGAACTTAGCCCCAATGACGCTGAGCGGTTGCTTGAGATCGCCCCCTCATTGGTCAATGTGGGACTGGTGATCGAGGCTTTTGGCGGAGGGGCCATCGCCATTCGTGAAACCCCCGCAATTTTGGGGGCCGTGAATGGGGCTGATTTGCTAAAAGATATTTTGGACGATCTTTCTGATTTGGGTCATTCGGAACGGTTGCAAGTGTTGATGGACGCGATCTTGTCGCGCATGGCCTGTCATGGATCGGTGCGCTCGGGGCGCCATATGCGGGCCGAAGAAATGAACGCGCTATTGCGGGAAATGGAGGTCACGCCACATTCGGGCCAATGTAACCACGGCCGCCCGACCTATGTCGCGTTGGCACTGGCCGATATAGAAAGATTGTTTGGGCGTAGATGAGTGAGCTTTTTCAACAGAATATGCCCTTTGATAATGCGTTAATTTGGGGCATTGGTGCAATCGTCGCAGTTGTGTTGATTTTGCTTATTTCAACCGCACGGGCTGCGGCGCGGGTGGCAAGTTTGGCGCAACCTATCATGAATGAAATGGGCTGGATGTCGCAACGCGTGCAATCGCTGTCCGAAGGGCAAGAGCGCCTGGCAGGCGGCTTGCACCATGTGTCAGAAAACCAAAGCTTAAGCCAAACGGCCATGTTGCAAATGATGGAAAAGCGCCTGTCCGAAGTTCAAGTAGCGATGACGGAAAGTCTGATGGGTAGCTCAACCAAAACGGCGCGTTCGTTGGGTGAGTTGCACCAAAGGCTTGAAACTATAGACAAGGCCCAAGCCAACATTGAAAAACTGTCAGGCAATGTGTTGTCGTTGCAAGATATTCTTTCCAACAAACAAACGCGCGGCGCTTTTGGCGAAATTCAGCTGCATGATATTGTGTTAAAAGCCCTTCCATCCGACAGCTATACGATGCAAGCCACGCTATCTAACGGTAAAAGGGCCGATTGTTTGGTGCATTTACCCAATCCGCCCGGCCCAATTGTCATCGATAGTAAGTTCCCCTTAGAGGGGTTTGAAGCCCTGCGCCGCGCCAAAACTGCCCCCGAAACCCAAGAAGCGCAACGCGCGTTCCGCACCGCAGTCCGCGGCCATATCTGCGCTATTTCCGAGAAATATATTCTTGAGGGCGAAACAGCCGATGGGGCTTTGATGTTCTTGCCTTCGGAATCGGTTTATGCTGAGTTGCACTCAAATTTCCCTGAGCTGGTGCGCGAAGGGTTCGCCGCACGGGTTTGGATCGTGTCACCCACCACTTGCATGGCGACCCTAAACACTATGCGCGCTGTCTTAAAAGATGCCCGTATGCGCGAACAAGCAGGGGCTATTCGCCGCGAATTGGGTGAGCTTTACAAAGACCTTGAGCGTATGGCGACACGCGTTGAAAACCTAGACCGTCACTTTGGACAAGCGGCGAAAGATATTGATGAGATTAAAATCTCAACCGAAAAAGCTGCAAAACGGGCGCGCCGCTTAGATAATTTTGATTTTGAAGAATTGTCACAGGAGGCCAATATTCCAGTTATTGCCCCGATTGCGCCAACCGTTTAGGCTGTTAAATCCCGAAAAACGGCTGCAATGCGCGCTGCAAAAAAGATTTAAACCGCAAAGGTGCATCGGTGACGGCCAGACAGATACAGTCCATATCAGGGTCAGCAACCGGCGTATGTTCAACCGATTGGTCGGCAACTTCGACATCACCCACACCAAAACGCCCTGTTTTGTCTGAAAAAGCGCCCTTCAAGACCAAGGTCAGTTCAAGTCCGCCGTGTCCGTGATCTGGCACAGCGGTGCCCGCAGGAATATGAAGCAAACGAGCTGTTTGGCTCCCTTTGGTCTTGAGGACGCACTGGCGCACCCCCATGCCGACATTACGCCATTTCACATCCTCAAGCCGCGCGCCCAGATAATCTTGCAAAGGGGCAGGCAAGACCGAAGGGGCTTTGGGCGTGACAACAACGGGCAGCCCTAGCGCAGGTGCCGAAATGCGCGCAAAGGTTTTTGCTAAACTGTCTTGGCATAGGGCCGCGCTATCTCCGTCGTCGATCACGGCACCGCCCAACGCCTCATAGGCGGTGGCTGCAGCACGACAATCGTCACACATTGAGATATGGGCCGCTGCGATAAGGCTATAAGCCTCGGGCAGGCTGCCTGCGGCATATGCCAGAATGAGGCCTTCGGAAAGATGGTGGTTAATGCTCATGGTGTCCTATTGCATCATTTTGTGGCGTAATCGCTCTAACGCCAATCTAATACGAGATTTGATTGTGCCAAGTGGCAAACCGGTTTCTTGCATCAATTGCGCGTGCGATAGATCAGCGAAAAAGGCCCGTTCGATCAGGGCGCGTTGGTTTTGTGGTAGGGTCGCTATTGCTGCCGCTAGGCTGTCATTTTCTTGGGCTATGATCAAGGCTTCGCCTTGATCTAGCGTGGCTTGGGGCCCCCAGGGCAAGTCTTCTGGTTCGGGGCGGCGTTCTTTTCTAATCACGTCGATGCGCCGATTGCGGGCAATGGTAAAAACCCAAGTGGCCACTGAAGCGCGGCTTGGGTCAAACAAATGGGCCTTATGCCAAACAGTTGCCATCACATCTTGTGCGCAGTCTTCTGAAGCCGACGCAGAAGAGCCCGATTTCATCAAAAAACCCTTAATGCGGGGTGCAAAATGCGTAAAAAGCGCGCCAAAGGCCGCGCGGTCTTGATGGTCACGCACACGCAGTAAAAGCGCGGTCCAATCCTTATCCATCACTTCCATAATCACGTGGTCTTGTGTCCCATGCCTGTCAATCTGCAACAAAATACCATTTTCCGACCTAGTGGAAGGGCCTACAACAGCTTCTTTTACATTTTCATAGCACGTTATCATGAGAACGATACGCCCTTAAACCAAAGTTGGATCACTTTACGGGCGATTGACCTGATCTATTTCCTCAGGCATTTCGTATTAAAAGAGATATTTGTTGAAAGTGGATTTATGCCGTTCGAAAATGCGCCGCACCAAGTACGAAAAATTGCGATCATAGGGGGCGGTATTTCTGGAATGGCAGCCGCGCATCTTTTAGCGCCCTATCATCAGGTCACACTTTATGAGGCGGGCCCCAAATTGGGCGGTCACGCGCGCACCGTGCTGGCGGGAAAAAGGGGCAATCAGCCCGTTGATACGGGATTTATTGTTTATAATAAAGTGAATTACCCAAATTTGGTCGCCTTGTTCAAAGAACTTAACGTGCCTGTGACCAAAAGCGATATGAGCTTTGGTGCCTCGATCAACGGGGGGGCATTAGAATTTGGCCTGTCAAATATCGCGGGCATTTTCGCGCAAAAACGCAATCTTTTTAACCCAAACTATCTGCGGATGCTGCGTGACATTATTTACTTCAATAAACATGGCGCTGAGGCCGCTACCGATCCTTTGATGACGATTGGGGCTTATTTACAAAAACTCAAGACCGGTCCTTGGTTTCGCGATTATTATATTTTGCCTTTGTCGGGGGCTATTTGGTCAACACCTGTGCAGGGCATCTTGGATTTTCCCGCCCAAGCGATGATCACTTTTTTTCAAAACCATAATTTGATGCAAGTAAAAGGGCAGCATCAATGGTATACGGTCACAGGCGGATCAGTTGAATATGTCAATCGACTAAACGCATCATTAAAGGTGGCGGGGGTCATGATCCAGGTTGGTGTGCACGTTCAAACGGTGCGGCGCACCGATCAAGGGGTCGAGCTGCGCGCAATGGGTGATGAGTGGTGTGCCTATGATGATGTTATTTTAGCCACCCACGCGGACGACAGTTTGGCATTGTTGCAAGATAGCTCTCCTCAAGAGATCCAAGCCCTAGGTGCGGTGCGCTATCAGACCAACGATATTATTTTGCACGCAGATACGGCCCTTATGCCCAAACGCAAAGCAGCTTGGTCAAGCTGGATCTATTCCCAACCCGCAGGTTCCAAGCCCGAGCGTATTGACCTGACCTATTGGATGAATAATCTGCAACCTATCCCTCATGATGACCCGATGTTCGTGACGTTGAACGCCAATCAGCCGATTGATGAAAAACTGATCTATGACACCAATAGCTTTCGCCACCCCGTATATGATGTAGCGGCTTTGGCAGCGCAAGGCACCGTACGTGCGATGAATGGCGCCCGTAACACTTGGTTCTGCGGGGCTTGGATGCGCAATGGATTTCATGAAGATGGTTTTGCCAGCGCCGTTGAGGTGGCTGAGCACCTGTTGGCGCGTACCGGTGTTGCCACATGATCCAACTGGTCGAGCATATAGCTGGTGTGACCTATCACGGGCGAAAAGATAGTTTGGATAATCAGTTTCGATATGGGATCGACTATCTGCTACTAGACCCAGATCATGCTAAAGGCCCCTCGCTTTTTTCGCGCAACCGCCCCAATTTTGCAGCGCTTTATGATAAAGATCATGGCGGCCCCCAGCATGCTGGGCGCGGCGTTCTTTGGGCGCATGAGGTGCTAAAAGCCCATGCTCAGCCAAAAGCCACCCATATTTTGCTTTTGACCCAGCCGCGTATCTTGGGCCATGTGTTCAACCCTGTCAGCTTTTTCCTATGTTATGACGCGGCCCAAAATTTGACGGCTGTAATTGCCGAAGTGTCAAACACTTTTGGGGACCGTCACTCTTACCTGTGCTGCAAAGCAAACTCTGCCCCCATTGGGCGCGAAGATATTTTAAAGGCGCAAAAGGTTTTTCACGTCTCGCCGTTTTTGCCGATTGCTGGGGGTTACGAGTTTCGCTTTGATATTGGTGTAGATCAGATTGGGATTTGGATCAGCTATAGCGGCCCCGAGGGTGGGCTTTTGGCAACCTTAACCGGCAAACGCCGCCCCTTAACAAATTGTGGGCTGGTGTTGGCGGCTTTGCGCAGACCCTTTGGTTCGCGCCGCGTGTTGGCGCTTATATATTGGCAAGCGCTTAAGCTGCGCATTAAGGGCGCGCGGTTTCGTGCGCGTCCGCTTCCGCCTGAAAAAGACGTTTCGGCCAAATGATGCGCAAGGGCGAAAATCTATCCGCTTGGGCGCTTTTCTCGGCAATGATTGCGATGGCTGGTCTGCCCATCTATATTCATGCGCCTAAATTCTATGTTGACAGCTATCAGATCAGCTTGGGCACATTGGGGGCGACGCTTTTTGGCCTTCGGCTTTTGGATGTGGTTCAAGACCCTTTCTTAGGTGGGATAGTGGCGGGCTATCCCCAAAAGCGCGGGCTGATGATGCTGGGCGCGGGCGCGTTGATGGCGGTAGCGATGGTTGGACTTTTTGCGGTGACCCCGCCTTTTGCGCCGCTGCTGTGGTTTGTGCTTTGCCTGACGCTGTTATTTTCAGCGTTTTCCTTGGCCAGCATTTGCTTTTACGCCCAAGGGATTGCCAAAGCGCAAGGCCTTGGGCCTTTGGGACATATTCGCTTGGCAGGCTGGCGAGAAAGTGGTGCTTTGGTCGGAGTGTCGCTGGCGGCGGTGGCCCCATTGGCGCTTATGATTTTTACAGATGCGCCTTTTGCCGGCTTTGCCTATGGGTTTTGCCTACTTGTTTTGGCCGCCGTTTGGCTAATGCGGTTCGAATGGCACGCGGAGCCCAGTACCCCTTATGCGCCCGTGTCTTTGCACCGTCTAATCTTGCAAAAGACCACGCGCAGATTTTTGATATTGGCGCTTTTGAACGGCGCGCCTGTGGCGGTAACGTCGACCCTCTTTTTATTTTTTGTGGAAAGCCGCTTGCAAAGCCCTTTGGCGGCCGGCCCGCTTTTGCTGTTGTTTTTCCTCTCGGCGGCGGTTTCTGCCCCAATATGGGCACAGCTTGCTCGGGCATTTGGTGCGAAAGAGATGCTACAAATAGGCATGATCTTGGCTATCATCACCTTTGGTTTTGCTGCCTTTTTGGGTGAGGGGCAGGTGGTACAATTTGCGCTTATTTGTTTGTCTTCGGGGGTGGCCTTGGGGGCGGATATGACCTTGCTACCCGCCATTTTTGCCCGCCATTTGGCCAGCACTTGGGGTGAGGGGGCAGGTGGTTTGGGGTTTGGATTATGGGCCTTTGTGTCCAAGGTTTCACTGGCTTTAGCTGCGGCATTTTTGTTGCCTTTGTTACAGCTTTTTGGCTATCAGGCGGGCGAAGACAATAGCGCCCAAGCGCTTTGGGCCCTAAGTGCCGCCTATGCGCTTTTGCCCTGTGTGTTAAAACTTTGCGCATTTGCGCTTTTAAGCATGACAAAGATTTCTGATGCAAACTTAGCGTTTAACAAAGGAAATTTTTAGTGAAGTGGCATGGTAAAAGATATTGGTTGGTTGGCGCATCCGAAGGGTTGGGGCTGGCCCTTGCACAGCTTTTGTCGGCCAAAGGGGCCGAGGTGATCTTGTCGGCCCGCTCGCGCCCCGCCCTTGAGATAGCTAAAAGCCTAATGCCAGGTCCCGTGCAAATCTTGCCTCTCGATGTTGCCGATGGTTCAGCGGTTGCAAAAGCAGCGGCCGACTTGGAGCCGCTGGATGGGGTCGTCTATCTGGCTGGGGTTTATTGGCCGATGAAGGCGCAAGAGTGGCAAGCCGATCAGGTCACGGCCATGTGTGATGTGAACTTCACGGGTTGCGCGCGGGTGATCGGGGCTGTTTTGCCCGCTATGCTTGCGCGCAACCAGGGTCATATTGTGATCACAGGCAGCCTTTCGGGTTTTCGCGGATTGCCCGGGGCGGTTGGTTATGCCGCCTCAAAATCAGGAGTGATGGCACTGGCCGAAGCGCTTTATTGTGATTTGCGCGGTGGGCCTATTCGCGTACAATTGGCCAATCCAGGCTTTATCAAAACTCGCCTGACTGACAAAAACAGCTTTGCTATGCCTTTTTTGATGCACCCAGATGAGGCAGCAGCCCATATGCTTGCACTAATGGAGAGTCGCCGCTTTAAAAGCAATTTTCCGACTATCTTTTCTTGGCTGTTTCGCCTGTCACAATTTTTACCAGATTGGGCCTATTACCGAATTTTTGCCCCTAAAGGCTAGATTTTTGCCCCATTTTCGTAAAATTGTAAGCTATTTCCGTTTTTTTGGTCTTGGTTTTAAAGCATACGTTGCCTAGAGGGTTAAACTGCGCAATAAGGTCCCTGGCCCACCAAATAATGTAAACGCATATAAGGATCCTGGCAGTATGAGACGCCTAAGGAATGTGAAAATTGTGGCCACTTTGGGGCCAGTATCAAGCGACGAAAAAACCATCCGCGCGCTTTTTGAGGCGGGTGCTGATGTTTTTCGTTTGAATATGAGCCACGGCACCCATGATGATATGGCCGCGCGCCACGCTATCATTCGCAAAGTCGAAGCAGATATGGGTCGCCCCATCTGTATTTTGGCCGACTTGCAGGGGCCTAAATTGCGTGTAGGTGTGTTTAAGAATGACGAGGCCGAGCTTGAGATGGGCGCAGATTTCCGCCTTGACCTTGATAAAACGCCGGGGGACCAAGCCCGTGTTTATCTGGGCCATCCTGAAATTTTTGCGGCCTTGCGCCCTGATGCCAACCTACTGGTAAATGACGGCAAGATTCGCCTAAAGGTCAAAGAGTGTGGCAAAGATTTTGCTAATTGTACCGTGACCGTGGGCGGCATGATTTCAAACCGTAAAGGCGTGAACGTGCCCGATGTGATGTTGCCTTTGACGGCGCTGTCACCCAAGGATTTGAAGGATTTGGAATTTGCCTGCCAAATCGGGGTTGATTGGATCGCCTTGTCGTTTGTACAGCGCGCAGCCGATGTGCTAGAGGCGCGCGAGTTGATCAAAGGCCGCGCCCTGATTATGACCAAGGTTGAAAAACCGATGGCTGTTGATAATTATGACGCGATCTTGGCCGTCTCAGACGGGATTATGGTCGCGCGCGGTGACCTAGGGGTTGAGCTGCCAATCTACACCGTGCCACCTTTGCAAAAACGCATGATCCGCGCGGCGCGTGCGGCGGCTAAGCCTGTGATTGTGGCCACGCAAATGCTGGAATCCATGATTGATTCGCCAATGCCAACGCGAGCTGAAGTGTCTGACGTTGCCACTGCGATTTATGAGGGCGCAGATGGCGTGATGCTCTCTGCAGAATCTGCTGCGGGCTCTTACCCGATTGAAGCGGTGACTACGATGAACAATGTGGCCATCTCGGTTGAATCAGATCCGACCTATCGTCAGGTGATCGAATCGTCGCGTACGGTGAACCGCTCAAAAGTGGCTGATGGTATTGTTGCTGCTGCCCGTGAGATTGCTGAAACCGCTGATATCAAAGCCATTTGCTGCTTTACCCAATCCGGCACCACCGCGGCCCTTGTCGCGCGTGAGCGGCCCAGGGTGCCGATCTTGGCGTTGACCCCTTTGGTCAACACTGCGCGGCGCATGGTCATGACTTGGGGTGCGCACTGTGTGGTTACCGAAACGCATCATCAGTTCATCGAAGCGGTGCTGTCGGGTGTGCGCGCGGCAAAATCTTATGGCTTTGCCACCTCAAAAGATCAGGTTGTGGTTACGGCAGGCGTGCCTTTTAACGTCGTCGGTTCAACTAATATTTTGCGCGTGGCTTACTGTGATGAGGCGCTAATTCTGGCTGATCACGAAAAATAAACCGCGTTTTGTTTCTTTGAGCCCCCAATCTTGCGATTGGGGGCCTTTTCATGAGGCAAAATTTGGTGATTTGGTGATTTTCACTTGCCACGCTAGGCGCGTTTGCCTATATGGCAGCTTCAATTGTCGTACGACCGGCCAAAGCGGCATGCCGAGTCGTGCGTTTCACCGCCCGACCAAGGAGATGGAAATGCCCAAGATGAAGACCAAGTCTGCTGCCAAAAAGCGCTTTAGCTTTACAGCATCAGGCAGAGTAAAAGCAGGTCCCGCTGGTAAACGCCACGGCATGATCAAACGCTCGACGAAATTTATTCGTGATGTAACAGGAACAATGATTCTTTGTGCGTCTGATGAAAAGATCGTCAAGAAATACATGCCGTATAACCGGTAAGGAGAGCAGCATATGTCCCGCGTAAAATCAGGCGTCGTTACGCACGCCCGCCACCGCAAAGTAATCAAAGCTGCCAAAGGCTATTATGCCGCCCGCAGTACCAATTTCCGCACAGCAACCCAAGCGGTTGATAAAGCAAATCAATATGCGACCCGCGACCGTAAAAATCGCAAGCGTAACTTCCGCGCTTTGTGGATTCAACGGATCAACGCAGCAGTGCGTTTGTTTGATCCTGCCTTCACATACTCGCGTTTCATCAATGGTTTGGCCTTGGCTGGCATTGAAGTTGACCGCAAAGTGTTGGCTGATCTGGCTGTGCATGAACCTGAGGCGTTTAACGCAATTGCCGCGCAAGCAAAAGCAGCAGTGCCAGCAACTTAATCTGACCGGTTCAAAATCTATAAAACCCTGTGCTTCGCACGGGGTTTTTTCTTTGTCGCCCTTGCATTTTGGCCCGCCTCTGGGTAGCACAGGCCTTAACCGGAGACAAAAATGACCGACATAGACAGCATTCGTGGCAAATATATTGTCGACATAGCCGCCGCCAATGATGAGGCCACCTTGGAAGAGGTGCGTTTGGCGGCTTTGGGAAAAAAAGGCGAAATATCTCTAATTATGCGGGCGTTGGGCGCGATGGATCCGCAAGAGCGCCAGACCGAAGGCGCGCGTCTAAATTTACTTAAAGATGAGATTGACGCTGCATTGCGTGCTCGCAAAGCCGGTTTGGCCGATGCGGCACTAGATGCGCGGCTAAAGGATGAATGGCTTGACGTGACCTTGCCCGCGCGGCCCTTGCGACGCGGCTCAATACATCCTGTCAGCCAAGTGATGGAAGAATTAACCGCCATTTTCGCCGACATGGGCTTTTCTGTCGCCGAAGGGCCACAGGTTGAGACTGACTGGTATAATTTTGACGCGCTAAACATTCCGCCAGAACATCCCGCCCGCCAAGAGCATGACACGTTTTTCATGAACCGGGCCGAGGGCGACGATCGCCCGCCCCATGTTTTGCGCACCCACACGAGCCCCGTACAAATCCGCGCGATGGTTGACCAGGGAGCGCCCATTCGCGTGATTGCCCCTGGTCGCGTGTACCGTATGGATATGGACCAAACTCACACGCCGATGTTTCATCAGGTTGAGGGTTTGGCCATTGGCCGCGATATTTCGATGGCGAACCTTAAATGGGTACTTGAGGAATTCTGTCGCGCCTTTTTTGAGGTGGAAGAAGTTGAACTACGTTTTCGTGCCAGCCATTTTCCGTTTACCGAGCCGTCGGCCGAAGTCGATATTCGCTATTCCAACGTCGGTGGGCAGTTGAAAATTGGCCAAGGTGATAAATGGATGGAGATTTTGGGTAGCGGTATGGTGCATCCCAAGGTGTTGGCGGCAGCAGGCGTGGATCCGACCGAATTCCAAGGCTTTGCGTTTGGTATGGGAATCGACCGTTTGGCCATGTTGAAATATGGCATTCCAGACTTGCGCGCCTTTTTTGAAAGCGACCTGCGTTGGCTGCGCCATTATGGTTTTGCGCCGCTTGATATACCCGATTTGGCAGGTGGCCTTAGCCTTTGATCATTCTTGTTTTAGGGTGCTTTTCACTAAGCCGCGCCGCACAAAGGCAATGGCTTGACCGCTTGTATGGATTTCGATATATTATTTACTTTCAATATGATGGATCGAAGAACCTTGCGCGGCAAGTGTCCCGTTGTGCGTGATGACAATCAGGTTGCTGCTAGTGTTTTAGCCCACGGTTTTTGGCGACGCGCCTTCTGGGGCTAAACGCAAAGAGGGCATATCAAGCGCCACCCTCTATCGCGCCCAAAGACTTACGTCTCTAGTATAGCTCAAATCGTTCTCTGTTATTATCTGAGGATTAAGTAAGAGATTTAGCTCTAGCCCCACTGCGCCTTGTCCCAATAGTTTGTCTGAAAGATTTAAAAAACGGCTCGTTGGCATGGGAGGTATATCCAATGTGAATGATATTGCTTCCGAAAGCCTTTATGAGATCCACTTCTGGTGGGCCGGTGTTTACATTTTTGCTTTTCTTTCTTACGAAATTCACATATACGCGCGCATCACCGCTTGGTATTGCCTTGCGGCCGATAAAGGGCCCTGCTGGACGACATCCCGGCCTGTGCCGTCACATTCAACTTAAGGAGAACCCGATGTCGATTACTGCTGAAGAAAAAGCCCGCTTGATCAAAGAGTTCGCAATCAAAGAAGGTGACACAGGGTCGCCTGAAGTCCAGGTTGCTATTTTGACATCGCGTATCGCGACTTTGACCGAGCATTTTAAAAGCCACAAAAAAGACAACCATTCACGTCGTGGGTTGTTGATGATGGTGGCCTTGCGTCGTAAATTGCTGGACTATGCTAAAGGCAAAAGTGAAGAGCGTTATGCGGCCTTGATCGCACGCTTGGGTCTACGTCGCTAATCTTAAACACGCCCCCGGAACCCCGTGGGGCGCGTTTTCTTTTGGCCTCATTGAGGCGGGGTGTTTTTTGGCTTGAGGCATCTTTATTTTAAATAGCTCGGGCATCGGCTCGTTAAAAACCGGTTGGGTGGAGGGTCCCCCAGCCTAGATAGGAAACGAAATGTTTAACGTAACGAAAAAATCAATCGAATGGGGTGGCGAAACGCTGACCTTGGAAACAGGCAAAGTGGCCCGTCAGGCAGACGGATCGGTAATCGCAACTTTGGGTGATACCAGTGTGATGGCCAATGTCACCTTCGCAAAGGCGGCCAAGCCTGGACAAGACTTCTTTCCGCTGACTGTGCATTATCAAGAACGCTATTATGCTGCAGGCAAAGTTCCTGGGGGCTTTTTCAAACGCGAAGCGCGCCCATCCGAAAAAGAAACACTGACATCGCGCTTGATCGACCGTCCCATCCGCCCGTTGTTTGTCGATGGTTTTAAAAACGAAGTTTTGCTAATTGTGACTGTTTTATCGCATGATTTGGTCAACGAACCGGATATTTTAGCATTGATTGCGGCCTCGGCCGCTTTGACCATCTCTGGCGTGCCCTTTATGGGCCCCATTGGTGCTGCGCGCGTCGGTTTTTCTAATGGCGAATATGTGCTGAATCCTGACGTTGATTCGATGCAAAAAATGCGCGACAACCCAGAAGAACGCCTTGACCTGGTCATTGCCGGCACAAAAGATGCGGTGATGATGGTTGAATCAGAAGCGTATGAGCTGACCGAAGCCGAAATGCTTGGCGCGGTTAAATTTGGCCATAATGCCATGCAACCTGTGATCGATTTGATCATGGATTTTGCAGAAGATAGCGCTAAAGAGCCATTCTTGTTCCAAGCGCCTGATTTTTCTGATCTTTATAAACGCGTAAAAGCGGCTGGCGAAACACAAATGCGTGCTGCTTTTGCTTTGCGAGACAAGCAAGAACGCACAACGGCGATTTCAGCTGCCGTCAGTGCGATCAAAGCCGCCGCCTCAGAGGCGGACTTGATTGACGAAAACTTTGGTTCGGCGATAAAGAAATTGGAAAGCTCGATCTTGCGCGGCGACATCATTAACGGTGGTGCACGTATTGATGGGCGTGACACGAAAACTGTACGTCCGATCGTTTGTGAAACAGGCCTATTGCCGCGCACACACGGTTCGGCGCTGTTCACCCGCGGTGAAACTCAAGGTCTGGTTGTCACCACATTAGGTACTGGCGAAGATGAGCAGATCATCGATGCTTTGCATGGCAACAGCCGTTCGAACTTTTTGCTGCACTATAACTTCCCGCCCTACTCGGTTGGCGAAGTGGGCCGTTTCGGTCCTCCCGGACGGCGTGAAATAGGTCATGGTAAATTGGCATGGCGCGCCCTTCAGGCTGTTTTGCCTGCGGCCACGGACTTCCCCTATACAATCCGTTTGGTGTCCGAGATCACCGAGTCCAACGGCTCATCCTCGATGGCGTCTGTTTGCGGCGGATCTTTGTCGATGTTGGACGCAGGCGTGCCGCTGAAAGCACCTGTTGCTGGCGTTGCGATGGGGTTGATCTTGGAAGATGATGGTAAATATGCCATTTTGACTGACATCTTGGGCGATGAAGATCACTTGGGCGATATGGACTTCAAAGTGGCGGGCACCCAAGCAGGGATCACGTCATTGCAAATGGATATCAAAGTTGCCGGAATAACGCCTGCGATTATGGAACAGGCTTTGGCGCAGGCCAAAGATGGCCGTATGCATATCTTGTCCGAAATGGCTAAATCGATCAGTGCACCCCAAGGTTTTAGCGCCTATGCGCCAAAAATCGAAACGCTGACGATCCCAACCGACAAAATTCGTGAAGTAATCGGATCGGGCGGTAAAGTGATCCGTGAAATCGTCGAAACGTCGGGCGCAAAAGTTGACATCAATGATGATGGCATGATCAAAATCGCCTCGAATGATGCGGCAGCGATCAAGCGCGCTTATGACATGATCTGGTCGATCGTGGCAGAGCCAGAAGAAGGCATGGTCTACACGGGCCGAGTTGTGAAACTGGTTGATTTCGGTGCTTTCGTGAACTTCTTTGGCAAACGGGACGGTTTGGTACATGTGTCGCAAATTGCGAACAAACGCCTGTCACATCCAAATGAAGCCTTAAAAGAAGGTCAAGAAGTGAAAGTTAAGCTTTTGGGCTTTGACGATCGCGGCAAAGTCCGTTTGGGCATGAAAATGGTTGATCAAGAAACTGGTCTTGAAATCGCCGATGGTGCCGAAGGCGCAGACGAATCCTAAGCTAAACGCTAATGCAAGAAAAGCCCCGCTGGAAACAGCGGGGCTTTTTGTTTTAATAGCTATTTAAAACTTTAGTTTGGCGCTTTGGCAAAACGCAAATAGGGCAATCTAATGTCCAATGTGTCAAAGTGTGCGCTGGCTTGCGCGTCATCAAGGCCAAGGGCGCGACCAAATCTTGACCTGGAATCCGGTTGTCGGGTGCGGTCATCGGGCAAATAGGCCTCGATGGGTAGCATATTATAGGCTTTGGCCACGGTTGGGCTTGTATCATCTATGATCGAGAAATTGGCCGGATTGCCCGAGACTGCATCAATATCCTGGATCCATTTTTGATGATCGGCCACATCGTCAACTGAAACGCCAATTACCTTGATTTTGCGTTTGGCAAATTCTGGCGCCAGCGTCGCAACCGCACCAAACTGTGTTGCGCAAACGGGTGTAAAATCGCACGGATGCGCAAAGACATGGGAGGGGGTTCTTTCTTTGTTGGTCGTGCATTACATATGCTATCTTGCCAAAAATTGAAGTGGCACTATCGTTACAAAGCAAAACCCCCCAAGGCCTAAACTAGCAGTAAAGGAAATGATCATGATTGAACGGCGCGAATTTTATATCAACGGCACATGGGTGGCACCTGTCACACCGCGCGACTATCAGGTGATTAACCCCTCAACCGCCGAACCTTGCGCGGTCATCAGCCTTGGGAGTGCGGCCGATACCAATGCTGCTGTTGCGGCGGCGAAAGCGGCCTTTCCCGCTTGGGCCGCGACCCCGCCCCAAACCCGCTTAGCCTATGTCGAGGCGATCTTGGTACAGTATCACAAGCATGAAGAAGCAATGGCACAGGCCATCAGTCTGGAGATGGGCGCCCCCATCGATATGTCTCGTACAGATCAAGCCCCTTGTTTGCCGTGGCATTTGGAAAACTTCGTTACCGCCTTTAAAGAGATGCACTGGCTAAAACCTTTGGGTGTTCATGCGCCGCAAGATCGCTTGTCCTATGAGCCGATCGGTGTTGTTGGGCTGATCACGCCTTGGAACTGGCCCATGAACCAAGTGACGCTTAAAGTCATTCCAGCGCTTTTGGCGGGCTGCGCCTGTATCTTGAAGCCGTCTGAAGAAGCGCCGCTGTCTTCGCTGTTATTTGCGCAATTTGTGCATGATGCGGGCGTGCCTGAAGGTGTGTTTAATCTGGTGAATGGTGACGGGTTAGGAGTTGGCACCCAGCTTTCAACCCATGAAGATGTTGAGATGATTTCTTTCACAGGCTCAACTCGTGCAGGTAAGGCAATTTCTGTGGCGGCGGCGGGCACGCTTAAGCGTGTATGTCTTGAGCTGGGCGGCAAAGGAGCTAACTTGGTTTTTGCTGATGCCGATGAAAAAGCGGTCGCGCGTTCGGTTCGTTTGATGATGAATAATTCTGGGCAGTCGTGCAACGCCCCTTCGCGCATGCTGGTTGAGCGCTCGGCCTATGACCGTGCCGTCGAAGTGGCCGCGAAAACCGCCGCCGCGATTGAGGTTGGGCCCGCAGATCAACCAGGTCGTCATATCGGGCCTGTGGTTAATGAACGCCAATATGAGCAGATCCAATCCTATATCCAAAAAGGCATTGATGAGGGGGCACGCCTTGTGGCGGGCGGATTGGGGCGGCCCAATGGCTTTAATTGCGGCTATTATGTAAAGCCCACGATCTTTGCCGATGTCATCCCCGGCATGACGATCGAGCGCGAAGAAATCTTTGGGCCCGTCATGGTTATAATGCCCTTTGACAGCGAAGAAGAAGCCCTGCGTCTGGCCAATGACACGCCCTATGGGCTGACCAACTATGTGCAAACAAACAACGGAGCGAGGCGCAATCGCGTGGCCTTGGGGCTTCGTTCTGGTATGGTGCAGATGAACATGACCTCACGTGAGGCAGGCAGCCCCTTTGGTGGTGTCAAAGCTTCAGGCCGGGCGCGCGAAGGCGGAATGTTCGGTTTGGAAGAGTTCTTAGAGGTCAAAGCCATCTCAGGTTGGGACCCCAGCTCGGAATAGAGGTAAGGCGGGCTTCTGCCCGCCTGTTTTATTGCGTTACTTTTAAGACGATTTTACCGATATGCCCCGAGCTTTCCATGCGGCTATGGGCGTCACAGGCTTTTTCGAAGGGAAACTCGCTGTCTATCATCGGGCGCAGCGCGCCGCGCGCGATCATGGGCCAGACGTGGGTCTCAAGCTCTCTGGCGTATTGGGCTTTGATCAGGTCAGATTGTGGCCGCAGGGTTGAGCCTGTGATCGTTAAGCGGCGCATCATTACTTCGGCGAAGTTCAAATCAACCTTCGCACCTGTGAGAAACGCGATCTGCACAAGTCGCCCGTCATTTGCCAAAGCCTTGATGTTGCGAGGCAAATAACTTCCGCCCACCATGTCTAAAATCAAATCCGCGCCGCCCTCTGCCTTAAGAATGCTGACAAAATCTTCATCGCGGTAATTGATAGCGCGTTCTGCGCCCAAGGAAAGGCAGGCGTTGCATTTCTCTGTTGAGCCGGCGGTGGTAAAGACCCGCGCCCCCAGCGCTTTTGCGATTTGAATGGCAGTAGTGCCAATACCGCTTGAGCCGCCATGCACCAAAAAACGTTCGCCCGCTTTAAGGCCGCCGCGCAGCACCACGTTTGACCAAACGGTGAAACAGGTTTCCGGCAAGCAAGCGGCTTCAGCCATGCTGAGCCCTTCTGGCACGGGCAAAGCATGGTCGGCTGGTGTGGTGACATATTGTGCATAACCTCCACCCGGCAGCAGTGCACAAACGCGGTCTCCTAGCGCCCATCTGGTCACGCCTGGCCCAACAGAGACCACAACACCCGAACACTCAAGCCCCGGCAAAGGTGAGGCGCTGGCGGGCGGGGCGTAAAGACCCGCCCGCTGCAGTGCGTCGGGGCGGTTCACACCGGCAAAGGCCACTTTGATCACGATCTGCCCATGATGCGCGACAGGCACGGGTGCGTGCGAGGGTTTTAACACCTCGGGGCCGCCAGCTTGGCTGATTTCAATTACATTCATCATATCGGGCAATGACATCTTTTAAACCTTTGTTTGACCGGGCAGGTCGTTGCGGGGGCGAGGCGGAGTGATCTGCCCTAGAAATTTAAATGGGCCCGCCAGCAGGGTGGCAGCGAATGGATTCTCACGCAGCGCGGCCTTTGTTTTTTCAATATTCATCACATTGTCAATGCGCCGATCCAAAAAGGCCCATGTATCTTTGTGATTATCAGATTGATCGCCGAGCCAAAATAAGACCGTTGCCCCATAGACAGCGCAAAGCGTCGCGCGTTTCGTATAATAGTTGATGTCTTGTGAATTGTCACCTAAGGCCTGCCAAATAGCATCTGCCGTGCCCCAAAGCGCCTTTGCCCCCTCGGGGGCGTAGCTGGGTAGGGCGAAAAGCACGCTGGCGCGGCGCACTAGTTCAGGGTCGGGGCAGGCTTCTAGCCGCAAGCGCACCGCAAGCGCCACCTTGTCGCGGTAGCGCAGCCCAGTCAGGTTTGCCTCTGCAAAGGCGCTTATCATAAGCGCATCCCCCTGTTGGTGAAAGACCAAAGCCATATCAATGCCGCCACGCGCGAACAAAGCCTGCGCCAATCCGCGATCAATGCCCGAATCATCTATGGCTGCGTTCAGGGTGCTTTGCGACCAGCCATCAAAGGGAACATGGGGCAGCGCAGCCGCAAGCAGGGCTGATTTCGCCTTTTCGACGGTGTTTTGCGGTTCCATAGGGGCCTTTTGTTTATGCATGGTGGACATCATCCTTTCGTCTTGTTACAGGATCATCGCCTGCACTTTAGTGCAACTCTAACTTAGGAAGGTGGTGACAACCACATGCAGGTCAGTGTTCGTGATAACAACGTTGAGCAAGCCTTACGGGCTCTCAAAAAGAAACTCCAGCGCGAAGGCGTGTTCCGCGAAATGAAGCTTAAGCAACATTTTGAGAAACCCTCCGTCAAAAAAGCGCGCGAGTCAGCTGAAGCCGTACGCCGTGCGCGCAAGCTAGCGCGCAAAAAAGCGCAACGTGAAGGCGGTCTTTAAGACGTTTTCGACCGAAAACTAGGGGGCTACCCCATTTGATCAACCCCCGCGCCTGGCGTTGGGGGTTTTTCTTTGTCTAATCGTGAGCTTTGAACAGATAGTTTGACAAAGCAAGTGCCAAAAGCGCACCTGCAAATTGTGCAAGAATAAAGCCGGGTGCATCGCTTGGACGAATGCCTGCGAATGTGTCACTTAGGGTGCGGGCAATAGTCACTGCCGGATTGGCAAAACTGGTCGAGGCGGTGAACCAATAGGCGGCCATAATATAAGCTGAAACCATCAACGGCACTGACGCTTGGCGCGCATGCAAGGCCCCAAAAATGGTCAAGACCAAGCCAAAGGAGGCTACACTCTCGGCGAACCACTGTGCCGAACCTGTGCGGATATGCGTTGAGAATTGTAGCAACGGCAGCTCAAACATACCATGCGCAATCAACACACCTAATGCGCCGCCGATGATCTGAGCGCCGACGTAAGCCAAGGCCAATTGCCAGCCGAAATGGCCGCGCAGCACCATAACCAACGTCACCGCAGGGTTAAAATGGGCCCCAGACAGCGGTTCAAAAATCGTGATCAAAACCAAAAGCGTAGCACCCGTCGCAATCGTGTTGGCCAACAGCACAAGGGCTATATCTTGCGTCAAAGTCTGGGCCATGATGCCCGACCCAATGACGGCCACGATCAAAACTGCGGTGCCCAACCCTTCGGCCAGTAGTTTTTGCGTTGGGCTTGTCATTTTGTATCTTGTCCAATTTTAATCAGTTCAGACTTAAGCGCAGCTGGGCTTACCGAATCAATATCCAAGGCTAGAAAAGCCTGAATGCGTGCGGTTAGGCTGGCGTAGGCTGTGACAAAGGCAGCTTGGCGCTGAGCCAATGCGCCCAGGGTCGCAGCAGGGTCGGGAATACCCCAATGAGCCGTCATGGGGTGGCCCGGCCAATAGGGACAAATCTCAGCTGCAGCCGAGTCGCACACTGTGAAAATAATATCTAGATTGGGGGCAGCAGGTCCCGCAAAAATGTCCCAGCTTTTTGAACTCGCAAAGCCGGTGTCGATCCCGTGGCTTTCTAGTTGTTCTAACGCCAAAGGATGCGGCGCTCCAGTCGGTTTTGAGCCCGCCGAATAGGCCAAAAAGCGCCCTTGGCCCAAATTATTCAGAATGGCCTCGGCTAAAATTGAGCGCGCCGAATTGCCAGTGCATAAAAAAAGTACAGTTTTTTTAGTTAAGTCCATAAGCTTTCCTTAAAACCCTGGGGCTGGTTTAGGCTAGATTTGTGTCAGATTTATAACAATTTTATACAAAGCGACGCGCCCAGCCTAAATTTTAACGATTATTGCCACTGTTTCGTTGTAAAACGATTGTTTTTCATCGCCTTTGCCAATAACCACATCGCATAAGCTAACAAAGGATTAAACGCCCCATGGCCGTCAGCATGATGTCAACATTTATCAAACCCATACACCGCGAGGGCTATAAGTTTGTCTCAATCTTTGCCGTTATCTCGGCCTTGTTGTTTTGGCTTTGGCAACCATTGGGTTGGATTGGCCTCGGCCTAACGGTTTGGTGTTATTATTTCTTTCGCGACCCTATGCGCGTCACCCCTACCCGGGTGGGCTTAATAATCAGCCCTGCTGATGGGGTTGTATCATTACTTGAACCTGCGGTGCCTCCGCTTGAACTTGGACTTGGGCCCAATCCGATGACGCGGATTTCTGTATTTATGAATGTGTTCAACTGCCATGTGAATCGAGCGCCTATCGGCGGGGTGATCAGCAAGATCGTCTATCGCCCGGGCAAGTTCTTAAACGCTTCACTTGATAAGGCTAGCGTCGATAATGAGCGCAATTCTTTGGTCATTCAAATGGAAGACGGGCGCAATCTGGCGGTTGTGCAGATCGCAGGTTTGGTGGCTCGTCGCATCTTGTGCGAAGTTAATGAGGGCCGCCACATCAAGACCGGCGAGCGATTTGGGATGATCCGCTTCGGCTCGCGCCTTGATATTTATCTGCCCGAGGGCGTGCAGCCAATGGTCACGATTGGCCAATCAACTATTGCGGGTGAAACCGTTTTAGCAGACCTTACCAGTCAAGAGGCCGCCCGCACGGGCCACGCTCTTTAGAAAGCAAAATACCGCCATGCAAAATGAACGCAAAGAATCCTTACCGCTGCTACAGCTTTTGCCGAATTTTGTTACAATCATCGGCCTTTGTGCTGGCCTAACAGCAATTCGCTTTATCATTGTTGGGCGCTTTGAAGTTGCTGCGACGCTGATTTTTTTCGCGGCAGCGATTGACGGGCTCGATGGGCTTTTGGCTCGCAAGCTTAATGCCACGAGCGCCATCGGAGCTGAGCTTGATTCACTGTCAGACTTTTTGAACTTTGGTGTGGCCCCTGCCTTAATGGTTTACCAGGCCGCTTTGACTGAAAGCTATACAACCAATTGGATGTTTGTGCTGATGTATGTGATTTGCGCTTGTTTGCGTTTGGCGCGTTTTAACGTGAACCGTAACAAGCCCACAATTGGAGCAAAGCCGCATTTCATTGGCGTGCCTGCGCCAGGTGGGGCGGCCTTGGCCATGTTTCCGATGATTTTATCCTTTGAAAACATGAATTGGCTGACAGAGTATTTCTATGCCTATGGTATTTATTTGGGTTTTATTGGTCTTTTGATGGCCAGTTCTGTGCCAACATTGTCATCAAAGTCCATTCGCGTTCCTAAGGATCGTGCGATTTTTGTTTTGGTCGGTGGGGCGCTGTTCGCGGGGTTGGCGATCACCCAGTTTTGGAAGTTGGTCTTGATCGTCACCGCTGCTTATATGCTGGTGATTGCCTTCAATTGCCTAACCTATTTGGCTAAGCTAGCCCGCCGCCCTAAGCCATAACGGCTGTTGTTTGCACCACGGTGCGCAGGGCAAAGCTTGATTGCATTTTTGCCACATGTGGCAGACGTGACAAATATTGCCGATGTAGGCGGGCATAGTCGTCAGTATCGGCGACCACGATTTTTAGCAAATAATCAGCCACCCCTGCCATTAAGTGGCATTCAAGCAGATCTGGCACTTTTGCGACGGCACGCTCAAAGGCGTCTAGCGCCTCATCGGCTTGGCCTTGTAGCGTGATCTCAACATAAACTAAGGTGGGGCGTCCCATTTTTCGAGCATCAAGGATGGCGACAAACCCTGAAATGACCCCTTCTTCCTCAAGGCGTTGTACGCGTCTGTGGCAGGCCGAGGGGGAAAGATTAACTAGCTCAGACAACTCTGCATTGGTGACGCGGGCGTTAGCTTGTAAAATATTTAAGATTCGTTTGTCGGTTGCGTCAATTTCGTACATTTCGCAAAAATATCCCGAATTAATCAATTTAACGCACATATATCCTAAAATTTATGAAATTAACACTAAAATTTCAAAACAATTATTTTCATTATGCGACATGATCTGCTCAATAACTATAACATATCGGAGAGTTTCATGAAGATCGGTTGTCCAAAAGAAATCAAACCTCAAGAGTTTCGCGTTGGTCTTACGCCTGACGCAATCCGTGAAGCGGTGGCCCATGGCCACAGTCTTTATATTGAGGCCAATGCAGGTACAGGTTCTGGCTTTGCAGATGCCGATTATGTCGCGGCTGGGGCCACGATCCTTGCTACCGCCGAAGAAGTTTTCGCCGTCGCCGAAATGATCGTAAAGGTCAAAGAGCCTCAAGCGGTTGAGCGCAAACGCCTGCGCGCTGATCAGATTTTGTTCACCTATTTGCATTTGGCAGCTGACGTTGAACAAACGGCTGATCTGATGGCCTCGGGCGTCACGGCGATTGCTTATGAAACCGTAACGGATGAGCGCGGCGGTTTACCGCTACTGGCACCCATGTCCGAAGTGGCAGGGCGCTTGGCACCACAAGTTGGCGCTTGGACCTTGCAAAAAGCCAATGGCGGACGCGGCGTGTTGATGGGCGGCGTGCCCGGGGTTTTGCCTGCTAAAGTCTTAGTTATCGGCGGCGGCGTAGTTGGCACGCATGCGGCTAAAATCTCAGCCGGTATGGGCGCAGATGTAACCGTAATTGACCGCTCATTGCCCCGTTTGCGTTATTTGGATGATGTTTTTGGTGGCCAATTCAAAAATGCTTATGCCAGCGCTGCGGCCACAATCACCTTAGCGAAAGAGGCCGATCTGATCATTGGTGCGGTGTTGATCCCAGGCGCTGCGGCCCCCAAGCTGATCACAAAAGCGCAATTGTCGTTGTTGAAGCCTGGCGCGGCTTTGGTCGATGTGGCAATTGACCAAGGGGGTTGCTTTGAGACAAGCCATGCCACAACCCACCAAGATCCGATCTATGAGGTTGACGGTATCATGCATTACTGCGTGGCCAATATGCCAGGCGCTGTTGCGCGTACCTCAGCGCAGGCTTTGGGCAATGCGACTCTGCCGTTTGTGCTGGCCCTTGCTAACAAAGGCTGGCGCAAAGCCTGTGCTGACGACAAACATTTACTTAATGGTTTGAACGTGCACGCAGGCCAATTGACCTATGCGGCAGTGGGCCAAGCGTTAAATTTGCCTAGCATTTCTCAGCAAGACGCGCTGAAAGCCTAATTCTTAAAGCTGACCCAAAGGCCCCGCTCTTAGCGGGGCTTTTTTTCATGCAGGAGGGGCTTTGCGCTTTTCTCTTTTCCTTGCTAAAAATTAGGACTATAAGACATCCAACTTCCCTAAATTGAGAAGATGCGAGGCCCCTCGCAGCCGATTTACCGGCCGGGAAAGAAGTGTCCGGCAAGATTAAAGGATATGCCCATGTCAAAACCATTAATGGCCAAAGCCACCGCCGTTTGGTTGGTCGATAATACGACCCTTACCTTCCGCCAAGTGGCCGATTTTTGCGGTATGCACGAACTTGAAGTGCAAGGCATTGCAGATGGCGATGTTGCAACTGGCGTCAAAGGCTTTGACCCAATTGGCAATAATCAGCTTGATGCCGCCGAGCTTGAGCGTGGCCAAGCCGACCCTCTTTATAAGTTGAAATTGAAATTCAATGCAGCCGCTGTTGGCGAAGAGCAACGCCGTGGCCCGCGTTACACGCCTTTGTCAAAACGCCAAGATCGCCCTGCGGCGATTTATTGGCTGGTGAAATTTCACCCTGAATTGACCGACGGTCAAATCAGCAAGTTGGTTGGCACCACTAAGCCGACGATTTTGACGATTCGTGAACGTACGCACTGGAATATTGCGGGCATCACGCCTATCGACCCTGTGGCTCTGGGACTATGCCGCCAGTCTGAATTGGATGCTGCGGTGCAAGTTGCAGCGCGTAAGAAATCTGGTGACGGCATTGTCATGAACGATGATGAGCGGCGCAAATTGGTCTCAACAGAACAATCGCTTGGCATGAATACAAAAGGAAAACTGGAAGAAGAAGATACCGTTTTGGCCAATTTGGCTCAATTCTCGCGCCCCGAGCCCAAAGAAATTGAAGGCGACTTCTCTGACGCGGAAAGCTTCTTCAATCTGCCTGCCGCAAGCAATGACGGCGAAGAAGACGAAAGTGCATAGCCTGACCCGCTAAAAATGCCCTCTTTCTGTAGCTTAGGCTACATAACGGGGGTTTTTTTTGCCCATTTAGCAGCGGCGCGCCCTGCCCATTGGCCTGTGGACAGACAAGTGGTAAGCAAATAGCCTCCCGTGGGCGCTTCCCAATCAAGCATTTCACCGCAGGCAAATATATTCGGTAAGACTTTAAGCGACAGATCAGGCCCAAGGCTTGACCAAGCAATGCCTCCCGCGGTCGAGATGGCTTGATCAATGTGCCTGGGGCCCAGCAAAGGAATAGGCAGGTTTTTTATAAGCGCTGCAAGATCATGCGCGTTGCGGCCAAACTCCATCACCAAGGCTGCCGCGACATCCGATAGACCCAATTTGCGTAGCCGACTAGACAGGCTTTCACCCACACGCATTTTTGCTAAACGCGCCACAACCTTTGCCATAGGCACGTCAGGCTTCAGATCGATTGTTAGTTTTGTTCCGTCACGCAGGGGCGCACTTATACTATAGATGCCGCCGCCTTCGATGCCTGTCCTACTAAGCACCAGCTCACCGCGCGACAGATGCGTGCCTGCTCGCAGAGCCACGGACTTTAGGGCTTTGCCGAAAAAGGGGGTCATATGAGCTGACCATCCCACTAAAAACCCCATGTTTGCTGGCTTAAACGGTGCGATTGTCACGCCTTGCGCTTCCAAAAGGTTTGCCCATGCTCCATCAGACCCAAGCCGCGGCCAACTGCCACCACCCAAAGCCAAAACCACAACCTTAGGAGAAATCAGCTGGTGACCCTGTGGCCCTTCAATCCGCAGTGCCGAACCCTCAAAACCCGTAAAGCGCCAGCCCCAGTGATGGTTGACCCCTAAGTCTTGCAACCGCGAAAGCCACGCCCGCAAAAGCGGTGAGGCCTTCATGGCCACTGGAAACACCCGCCCAGATGAACCTGTGAACAGCTCTTGCCCAAGACCGGAGCAAAGGTTTTGCACTTCGGCAGGCCCAAAAACCTTTATCATGGGGGCAAGAGCAGGCGTGCTAAGATGGGCTAAAAAATCTTCTGTGCTTTTTGTGTTGGTGATATTTAAGCCAGACTTGCCTGCCATCAGAAATTTGCGGGCGGGGCTTGGTTTGGTGTCTAGCAAAGTGACCTTTAGACCCGCCAGCGCTAGCTCTTGCGCTGCCATAAGCCCAGCGGGCCCCGCACCGATCACCACAGCCCTGTCGGTCATCGTTTCATCCATTGTTTTCAGCCCCTTGGCCTGCACACTGTTCACGGTTTTAATGGTCAGCGCCTGTCATAAGCGTTACAGTACTGCTATGACACAGAATGCACCAGACTTTGAACTCGAAACAGCACTTATTGTGCAAGGTTATCGCTTTGTTGCAGGGGTAGACGAGGTGGGGCGCGGCCCCCTTGCAGGCCCCGTCACCGCCTGCGCGGTGCGCCTTGACCCAAATCATATTCCGCCCGGCCTTAATGACAGTAAAAAACTGTCCCAAACCAAACGGCTTGTGCTTTATAACGACCTACTTGCCTGTGCAGATGTAGCCGTTGCCCACGCCAGTGTAACAGAAATAGACGTCCTAAATATTTTGCGCGCGAGCCATTTGGCAATGTGCCGCGCTTTGGCTGGGCTAGGTGCGGCTGTGGATTATGTGCTGGTTGATGGCAATTTGCTCCCTCGAGAGCTGACGCTGCCTGCGCGGGCGGTGGTCAAAGGGGACGGAAAATCACTTTCCATCGCCGCCGCGTCCATCGTGGCAAAAGTGGTTCGCGATCAACTCATGGTGGATTTAGAGGAACAATTTCCTGGCTACGGATGGGCAAAAAATGCAGGATATCCCACAAAAGCCCATTTTGAGGGTCTTCAGAATCTAGGGGTAACCCCACATCATAGACGTTCTTTCAAACCCATACACAATATATTGTATCAAGAAAATTAAATAACCTCTTGATTCAAAAAGAAATTGACCTCGAATCGCTAATGAATCATTGTAGGCATAAGAAACGGCAAAAAATGTCGGCGTAACCGAGGCGAAAAATGAAAACAAAAATCGAGCCGGCAATTACATTGCCGCTAAATGAAATTATTGCGGGTGATTGTATTGATGTGATGAATGCTCTGCCTGCGGGTAGCGTTGATTTGATTTTTGCCGACCCTCCCTACAATTTGCAGCTTCGTGGCGATCTACTGCGCCCAGATAATTCAAAAGTTGCTGCGGTTGACGATGAGTGGGACAAATTTGCAAGCTTCGAAACCTACGATGCATTCACCAAAGCCTGGTTGACCGCAGCGCGGCGTTTGCTAAAGCCGAATGGCGCAATTTGGGTAATTGGTTCTTATCATAATATTTTCCGCGTAGGTGCCGCCTTGCAAGACCAAGGCTTTTGGATTTTGAATGACGTGGTTTGGCGCAAAAGCAACCCCATGCCGAACTTCAAAGGTCGTCGTTTGACAAATGCCCATGAAACGATGATTTGGGCTAGCCGTTCAGAAGCTAGCAAATATACGTTCCATTATGAAGCACTTAAGGCGATGAATGATGGGGTGCAGATGCGCTCGGATTGGGTTTTGCCGATTTGCACAGGGCATGAGCGGATCAAGAATGACCAGGGTGATAAAGCACATCCAACTCAAAAACCCGAGAGCCTTTTGCATCGCGTGATCATGTCAACCACCAACCCAGGTGACGTGGTGCTTGACCCGTTCTTTGGTACGGGCACAACAGGTGCTATAGCAAAAATGTTGGGGCGCGATTATATCGGAATTGAGCGCGAAGAGGCCTACCGCAAAGTCGCGACCGAACGTTTGGCCAAGGTCCGTAAATTTGATTCTGCGTCAATAGAGGTTACGGGGTCAAAACGTTCTGAACCACGCGTGCCTTTTGGTCAAGTTCTGGAGCGAGGCATGTTGCGGCCGGGAGAGCAACTTTTCTCGATCGGAAATCGTTTTACCGCCAAGGTCCGTGCCGATGGCACTTTGATCGGAAACGACGTCAAAGGATCCATTCACCAAGTAGGGGCCGCTCTAGAGGGGGCTCCGTCGTGCAATGGCTGGACTTACTGGCACTTTAAGCGCGACGGCAAGATGATCCCGATTGATCTGTTGCGCCAACAAATCCGATCAGAAATGGAAACAGATGCCCGCGGTCTACCGCATTAATGAACTTTACAAATGGTGGCCCTGATCACAGGGCCACCAACCGAAAGTATTTTAGTAACATGGCCTCGACCCGCCTGTTACTCACACGTAGCCATAGCGATTGGATAAGCGCAATTTCAGCTATGAAAGTATAACTATAGGTTAGCTGTGGCGCGGAAGTTTTTGGGAGAATTTGAACTAGTGTATATAAGCATAGCCTATCAGGCGTTGCCTGGTGGTCTGAGTGGTATTATAACTGCGGTAGGCCCGTGCGGGCTCCAACTTGCCTTGCCCCAATGCACTCCGTTTCATACGATATTACTCAATATAATTTGCAAGTTTCAACCAAAAAATCTTGTATTGTGCTCGAAGCTCCAAGATTAAAAGTGCGCCTAAAGCGTGCGGCGAAACACATCAAAAACCTTTAAACCAATATAGCCAGATCATAGGCTTTGCGCATAAGGGTAGGCAAGTCATCGGGCTGAAACAGATTATGTGCCACAAAGGCCCCTCGTTTTGGGTCAGCTTGTCCAACTTGAGCCGTTAAAACCTCCATATCGGCGTGAAAGTGGGTGAAAGTATGGCGGAAGACCCCTGCCTTTTGCCAATTAGTCTCAAAAGGGGGGGGGGCTTTTACATTGTCCCAATCTGAGCCTGGCCAGCCCAGCATACCACCCAACAGCCCTTTTGGGCGGCGCTCTTCTAAAAGCCAGGCCCCATCTTTGCGCCGCGCGACCCAAAGGCTGCCTGTACGCGTTGGTTTGGGCGCTCGAACCAATTTTTTGGGCAGATCAGCTGCGATACCTTGTGCCCTTGCGTCACAAAGCACGGCCAAAGGGCAAATCCCGCAGCTGGGTGTGCGCGGTTTACATACTGTGGCCCCCAAATCCATCAATGCTTGGGCATAATCGCCTGCACGCGCTTGCGGTGTTTGGCTTTCTGCCAATGCAAAAAGGTGTGGCTTGGCGGTAGGTAGGGGCTCTGTTACTGCAAAAAGGCGTGCCATGACGCGCTCGACATTGCCGTCAAGCACGGTTTCGGGTAGGTTAAATGCGATAGCGCTAATGGCGGCGGCAGTATAGGGTCCAATGCCGGGCAAGGTCAAAAGTGCTGCATGATTTGCGGGGAACTGGCCGCCATAAAATTGGGTGACGGCGCGCGCACAGGCCAATAGATTGCGCGCGCGCGCATAATAGCCGAGGCCCGCCCATTCGGCCATAACTTCGGCGTCTTGGGCTCGTGCTAAGTCTTGTACCAAAGGCCAGCGCTGGGTAAAGCGGGTGAAGTAGGCCTTAACCATGGCAACGGTTGTTTGTTGCAACATCACCTCTGAAAGCCAGATCTGATAAGGATCAGGCCGCACCCCAGCCGCGCACTCTGAGGGGCTCACGCGCCAAGGCATGATCCGAGCGTTTGCGTCGTACCAAGCCAAAATCGGTTGACTTATGTACTTTGGAGCGAATTGCACACGCAATATTTATCTTTCCCATAAAATTTCGCGTTTTGGTACTGGCCCATGGAGCACCCGTACGGTTACAGTAGCCTGATTGAGAGCAGAGACCAGATGGCAAAAGCATCAAAAGTATCCCCGCAACCTAAAACCCGTCGAATGCGTGGGTTTGAACCAGCCTTTGGCTTGATGCAGCGCGATGTTCGCACCGTTTCGGAAACGCGCGGCTTTGCCGTTACAAGGCTCTTGACCCATTGGGCCGAAATTGTGGGAGCGGATTTGGCCGCCATAACAAAACCTTTAAAGGTTGGTTATAACCGTGAAGGGATGGGAGCTACGCTTACGCTTTTAACTCGCGCCGCTACGGCGCCCCAAGTACAAATGCAACTGCCAATTTTGCAGGAAAAGGTGAATGCAGTTTATGGCTATAAGGCCATCGCCCGCATCACCCTAACCCAAACGGCTCCAACAGGCTTTTCTGAAGGGCAGGTCGAATTCACCGTCGCCCCCACAGCTAAAGTGCCCCCCCCCGATCCTGTTATACTGGCCCAAGCGATCCACGTGACACAGGGGGTGCAAAACGATAAACTGCGGTCAGCTCTTGAAGAGATGGCTAAAAATATCTTAAGTCGAACAAAGAAATTATGAGGTTTCGAATGTCTAAGAAATATATTCTTGCCGCTTTAGTGCTGGCTGCTGCGGTGGGGTTAGGCTTGAATAGCTTGCGCTTGAATGAAAACCAATCTGGCATGGCGTCAGAGCTGGCCCAAACAGCCACCGCGCAAACGTCCGTGGCCCCCGATGCGCCAAGTGTGACCACCACGCTGGCCGAGCTGACCTTGGGCAATCCCGGAGCACGAGTGACGATTAAAGAATATGCGTCACTCACCTGCCCCCACTGTGCAGCTTTTCACAAAGACGTCTTCAAACCGTTGAAAGCCGAATATATCGACAGTGGAAAAGTGCAATTCATCATGCGCGAGGTGTACTTTGACCGCAATGGTCTTTGGGCATCGATGATGGCGCGCTGCGCTGGGCCTGATCGTTACTTTGGCCTGTCGGCGCTGTTGTTTGAAAGTCAAAAAGAATGGGCCCATCTAGAAGATCCATTGGCCGTAACAGATCTGCTTAAGAAAAAGGGGCGTCTCGCCGGTATGAATGACGCACAAATTGATAGTTGCATGGCTGATAACGACATGGCGAAAGTAATGGTCGAAGCCTATCGCACCAATTCCGAAACCGACGGTGTGCAAAGTACGCCTACTATTTTCGTCAATGGCAAAAAATACGGTAATATGGCCTATGATGAGCTTAAGGTTATTTTAGAAACAGAATTGGCAAAATAATGACCATGTCTTTGCCCTTGGCTGGCCTAAAGGTCGTTGAGTTGGCACGCATTCTTGCAGGGCCTTGGGCAGGACAAACCTTGGCTGATTTGGGGGCCGAGGTAATTAAGGTCGAATCCCCCCAAGGCGATGACACGAGACAATGGGGCCCCCCCTTCATTGCTCAGCAAGACACTCACTCCGCCGCCTATTTTCATGCGACCAATAGGGGCAAAAAGTCGGTGGTGATTGATTTTAGCCAAGCCGAAGGTCAGGCTCAATTGCGTACCATGCTGGCTGATGCCGATGTGTTGATTGAAAACTTCAAAGTCGGAGGCCTGGCTAAATATGGTCTTGATTATGCCAGCTTGGCACAAGCCTTCCCTAAGCTAATCTATTGTTCCATTACGGGTTTTGGTCAAACTGGTCCTTATGCGCACCGAGCAGGCTATGATTTTGTCATTCAAGGCATGGCTGGACTGATGAGCATCACAGGCGCGCCTGACGGGCAACCCCAAAAAGTTGGGGTTGCCGTGACAGACATTTTAACAGGCGTTTATGCCAGCACGGCAATTTTGGCCGCGGTGGTGCAGCGCGGGTTGACGGGACACGGACAACAGATTGATATGGCTTTGATGGATGTCTGTGTGGGGGTCTTGGCTAATCAGGCGATGAATTATTTGGCTACGGGTACAGCGCCTACAAAAATGGGCAATGCCCACCCCAATTTGGCTCCTTATGCGGTTTTTGATTGCGCTGATGGTTGGATCATCATTGCTTCGGGAAATAATGTGCAGTTCCAGCGCCTTTGCGCGCTTTTGGGCCGCCCAGAATTGGGTCAAGGCGCGGCCTATCTGACCAATGCCGATCGAGTTAAGAATCGCGATGATTTGACCCGTGATCTGACAGCTTTAACGGTTCAAATCTCAAAGGCTGAGCTCTTGGCTGCGTGTGAAGCGGCAGGGGTTCCGGCAGGTCCAATCAATGCGATTGATGAGGTTTTCGCTGACCCTCAGGTCATCCACCGCAAAATGCACATCAACCCAGACGGCATGCCAGGCGTGCGCACACCGATCAGCTTTATGGGCTTGCCAACGATCGTCGGTAAAAGCGCGCCATTATTGGGAGCAGATCAGGCGCTACTATCAGCACCGATCGCGCAAAAAAATGACCTATAGGTTTGGGCTACGTCTTTTAAACCTGCTGACCCCATCACCCGCACCCCAAGCAGGCCCCATACCCTTTATCCCTCGCCCCAGCGGCAAATTGATTTTGCTGAATGTTTCAGACCCTGTTGCCATGCAAAGTCTTTTAGCTTTGGTGCCGCGTTTGATCGAAGAACTAGGGGCTTCGGTCCTGATCACCTCGCAAAGCGCAGGGCCTTTTTCGTGTTCCGATATAGCCTTGATCGAGGCCATTTTTGTTCCAGGGCCCCGCGATTCGCCCTTGGAGGTGGTAGCTTTTCTGGATCATTTCCATCCTGACGCTATTTTGAATATCGGCGACCAACTGCCCCCCATATTGATAGACACTGCAGCCAATCGCACCATTCCGCTTTTCCTCCTTGAGGCAAAGGCTCCGCGTTTGCTGAATTCGGGGTTTGACTGGTGGCCAGGCTTGATGCGGGGACTTTTGGCGCGGTTTCGCACCATAGTGGCGTTGGATGGTGGTGCCCTTTTAAGTATACGCCAAGCGGGAGGTCGTGGGGATTCGGTGCAAGCCCTAGGCCGAATGGAAGAGGCGAGTCCGATCTTGCCATATGATGAAAAAAGGCGCCAAAATCTCGCTAAAATTTTGAATACCCGCCCGATTTGGTTGGCTGCTGACATAGAGAGTAGCGAAGAGGCAGCAGTGATCAGCGCCCATGCAAATGCCCTATCTGTGGCGCACCGATTGCTTTTGATCATCGTGCCGCGCGAGGCTGCGCGCGTACCAGCGCTTGAGGCGCTGATACTAAGTCAAAAAAATTGGGGCGTCGGACTTGAGGCGCGTAATGAGTTACCCAACCAAGAAATTGAAGTTTTGATCGCAGGCCCCGAAGCTTATGGACTTTGGTACCGGCTATCACCCATCACTTTTTTGGGGGGCAGTCTTTATGGTGAGGGGTGTGCTCGAAACCCCTTTGAGGCGGCGGCCATGGGTTCAGCGCTGATGCACGGGCCAAGGCCAGGTGCCTTTGGCACCTATCTAGGCCGATTGGGAGCCGCGCGCGCCGCAGTAGCGGTCAGCACAGGCCAAGATTTGCACGAAGCTTTGACTGATCTCTTGTCGCCTGACCGCGCGGCCCTGCACGCCCAAGCTGCGTGGGCTGTTGCCTCGAACGGCGTTGACGTAACTGACCAAGTGGTTGAAATGGTACGCAGCGCTATAGGAGAGGCCTGATGCAAGCCCCTAAGTTTTGGTATCAAAAAGCAGCTCTTGCGGCATGGGCCTTGTCACCCTTGGGGTGGATCTATGGTTGCACCACCGCGGCACGGGTGAAAAAGCGGGGCCTGCACGCCCAAGTGCCGGTGATTTGTGTTGGTAATCTAAATATCGGCGGCACGGGCAAAACCCCATTTGTTTCCGACCTTGCGCAAAGATTGTTGGGGGCACAGATCGTCTCGCGCGGATATGGGGGTCGCGTAACAGGACCTGTTCTGGTTGATTTGACGCGTCATACGGCTGCGGATGTTGGTGATGAGCCTTTGCTTTTGGCAGCATTTGCACCCACATGGGTGGCCAAAAACCGTGCCGCAGCCGTCGAAGCGGCCCAAGCGAGTGGAGCGCGAGTGATTCTTATGGATGATGGGTTTCAAAATGCGACCGTCTCAAAAGACCTGTCCATTTTGGTGGTGGATGCCAAACGTGGCTTTGGAAATGGATTCTGTTTGCCAGCGGGCCCTTTGCGCGAACCTATCAGTGCAGGGTTAAAACGCGCTGATCTTTTGGTGCTGATAGGCACCCCTCTTGACGGGGCGACGTTCTTGCAGCGCTATGAAATCACGATCCCTTATGTGCAAGCCAACTTGCAACCCTTAGCTACTGGCATGACATGGCAGGGCGCACGTGTGATGGCCTTTGCGGGCATTGGTCACCCTGAAAAATTTTTTACCAGCCTCAGGGATGTGGGTGCAAATATTATAGATAGCCAGGCGCTTGATGACCATCAGCCTCTGACCGAAAGCCTAATGGTGCGGCTTTCTGCGCGTGCCAAAGCGGCTTCTGCGCAGCTCGTGACTACGGAAAAAGACGCAGTCCGTTTGCCAAAATCATGGCAAGGCCAAGTGTTAACTTTACCCGTTCGTTTGCAGTTTTTGGACGAAGAACCCCTTTCAAAAGTGCTGCAGCGGCTATCCCTCTAAGGGTTTTTGCGCTGGGAGCTATACATTCCGATTGAAACAGTCTAGAAGCCGGCTCACGGCCCGAGGATTCCGGGGCAAACGGCAGGGAGGCTGTTTTGCGATTGGGGAATAGGTGCCGTTTTTTAGGCACCATGGGCATTAAACCGCCCCGATCAGGAAAAAATATGACAAAAATTTTGATAGCCGCGCCCTTGGCAGCGGCCCTTGTGGCCAAGGGTTATGAAACCTTAACGCCTGTACAAGATGCCGTTTTGGCAGAAGGTGTTTCGGGACGAGATCTTTTGGTTTCAGCGCAAACGGGCTCGGGCAAGACTGTTGCATTTGGGATGGCCATAGCGGATGAGCTTTTACGTGGCGCGGATAAGCTTTTATATGCTGACACTCCTATGGCTCTTTGTATTGCTCCTACGCGCGAATTGGCTTTGCAAGTAGCACGCGAACTTGACTGGCTTTATGCTAACACGGGGGCAAAAATCGCTACCTGTGTGGGTGGGATGGATTATCGCACCGAAAAACGTGCACTTGAGCGTGGCGCGCATATTGTTGTGGGCACTCCAGGTCGTTTGCGCGACCATATCGAGCGGCGCTCGCTTGATCTGTCGGGTTTGCGCGCTTGTGTCTTGGACGAAGCCGATGAGATGCTAGATCTTGGCTTTCGCGAAGATTTGGAATTCATCTTGGAAAAGGCCCCCGAAGACCGCCGCACCTTGATGTTTTCGGCCACCGTCCCAAAAGCGATTGCCGAGCTTGCAAAAAACTTTCAAACTAACGCGTTGCGTTTGCAAACAGCGGGAGACGCGAAACAGCATGTCGATATTGAATATCGTGCCTTGAACGTTTCGGCGCGTGACCGTGAACATGCGATCTTTAATCTGTTGCGCTTTTACGAAGCGCGCACTGCGATTGTTTTTTGTAAAACCCGCGTTGCGGTGAACCATCTTTTGGCCCGTATGGGCAACCGTGGTTTTCAAGTCGTGGCCCTATCGGGTGAGCTAAGCCAGCAAGAGCGAACACATGCGTTGCAAGCGTTGCGCGATGGCCGTGCGCGCGTTTGTATTGCCACTGACGTTGCTGCGCGTGGTATTGATTTACCCGGACTTGATCTGGTGATACATGCGGATCTTCCGTCAAATTCGGAAACGCTGTTACATCGCTCGGGTCGTACGGGTCGGGCGGGCTCAAAGGGCGTGTCTGCTTTGATCGTGACGCAGCCTGAATTCCGTAAAGCGCAACGCTTGTTGCAAGGCGCGACGGTTGTGGCTGAGTGGGCTAAAGCCCCCTCAGCAGAAGAAGTTTCCGCTAAAGATGATATGCGTTTACTTGAGCACCCGTGCCTTGTGCAGCCTGTTGGCGAAGATGCTGATATTGCTGCGATCATTCTTGAGCGTTTCGGCCCTGAACAAGCGGCTGCAGCCTTTGTCCGCCTTTGGCGCGAAGGGCGCTCTGCCCCAGAAGAGTTGCAAGATGTGTCAAGTTCTGCTGCGCCCGCCCCGCGTGAGCGCGCTGAGTTTGGCGATTCCGTTTGGTATAGCATTTCGGTTGGCCGTGCAGGCCGAGCGGAAGCGCGGTGGCTTTTGCCGAAAATCTGTGATGCGGGCGATATTACCAAAAATGAAATTGGTGCGATCCGCGTACAAGAAGAGCAAACCTTTGTTCAAATTGGCATGGCCGTGGCCTCTAAATTTGGTGATGGTTTAGATTTGGAAGAGGGCGTGACCATGTTGCGCCTTGCAGGCGAGCCAACGATGGATCGCCCAGAACGTAGTCCTGGAAAATCCTTTAGCAAAGGCGCCCCGCGCGCGCCACGTGAAGATCGACCCGCTTATCGTGACGACAAGCCTGCCTATAAAGAAGCGCCTGCCCGTACAGCTCGCCCCACTTACCGCGACGACAAGCCTGCTTTTAAAGACGCCCCGGCCCGTGCAGCTCGCGCCGAGCGTTCAGAAAAGCCAGCCTACACGCCCAAGCCATCGCGTTTTGTTGACGAAGACGCCCCATCATCGCCACCCCGAAAAGCGTATGACCCGTCGCAAGACGGTGTAGTGCAATCTTACGGCGCGCGCGATGACGCCCCGCGCAAACCTTATGCTAAACGCGATGGCGCATCGAAGCCCTACGCGAAACGCGATGGCACAGCGAAGCCATATGCTAATCGTGACGAAACTACTGCCAAGCCCTATGCAAAAAAGCCCTTTGTAAAACGCTCGGAAGGTGCTGAACCTTTTGCAAGCCGTGACGGAGCTGACAAAAAGCCACGTTGGGTAGGAGCAGACAAAGCCGCGCCAAAATCGGTGGGCTTTAAATCGCATGGTGGAGCCGCGGATCGTCCAGCGCGCTCCGCTGGGTTTAAGACCCACGGTGCTGAGGGCCGCCCTGCAGGAGGTAAATATGAGGGCAAGCCGGCAGGGGCTAAACCGTATGTTAAAGCGGCTGGGCCAAAATCTAAGCCTGCGGCCACCGACACCTCAAAACGCTTTACTCCGCCGCGCAAAGCGAAATAATCAAGGTCGCCCTTCGGGGCGGCTTTTTTTCTTTAGGGCTTTACGCCCCACGCGGCACATTTTCGTTCTATTGTTTTCCGCGAAATACCCAAAAGACGCGCCGCCTCGGCGCGGTTGCCGAGGGTTAGGGCCAAGACATCTTGGATGTGGAACCGCTCAACCTGGTCAAGTGCATGGTTTTTTATAAGGGATTTTTTTCCCTGTGTGCCACCGTCAAACGGGGTGTCAAACTGCTGATTCAGAAGTGCTTTTTTCACGGTATTTTTTAATTCTCGCACATTTCCGGGCCAAGAATATTGTGCCATCAAGTTGGCGCCTTTCTCGGAAATTTCCAACGCAGGCATTTTCGCATCGTATGCAAATTGGGCCATGAAGCTTTCTGCCAATTGACGAATGTCGCCAACACGTTCGGACAATCTTGGCATCGTTAGGCTTAAGGCCGATATGCGGTGATAAAAATCAGGCTCAAGGGTAGCTGTAGAAAGGGTGGCGTTTGCTGCGGCGATGAACCTGACCGAGATTGTGCGGGTTTGAGGTGATCCTACGGGGCGAATAACTTGTTCTTCAATGGCTTTTAGTAAAACGCCTTGGACCTGAGGGGCAAGATCGTTTACGCGGTTTAGGCACAGCACTCCCTTATTAGCCCGCATGATTAGGCCGTCTTTGATGCTTCCATCAGCGGCTACAAAGCCGAAGAGCTCGGCTGCTGCAGTTTCGGGGTTAAGGCTGGCGCAGGCAACACTTATAAAGGGCCCGGTGGCACGTTCGCTGAGTGCATGAAGCATTCTGGCGGCGCTCTCTTTTCCGGTTCCGGTTTCGCCCGTGATTAGAAGTGCGTCGTCTTGCTTGGCGAGTAGTTCGATTTTATCTCGCAAGGCTCGCATTACGCTGGAGTTGCCCAGAAGCCCAGTTTTCGCAGCAGCTTGTGATAAGGGTATATATTTGTGTGGGGCAAGGGGGCGAAGGTGTAATTTGCTGAACTGCTCAAGTGATTTTAAGGTGCGTTCAACATTAAGCGGTTTTTTTAAAACATCACGCACGCCAGCCTGCATGGCATAGATAGCAGTATCAAGATCGAATGAACGCGTCATTACAATAGCATCTGACACAAGACCCTGACCGCGCCAGGACATCAGCCATTCCAAACCAGACATGTCAGGTAAAATGTTTTCAATTATTATTAGGTCAAAAGCCTGCCCTTTAAGCTTTTCCTCGGCAATTTCAGTTGTTTTGGCCCATTCCACATGTTTGCAATTAAGCGAAATCATGCGTGTAAGCTTACGTACTGTCGTTTCGTCATAGTCAATGATTAAAACAGAATTGATCAAAAAACTGCCGGCTTTTAGCGGAGACTTTAGGTTCTTTACCGGTATATTTGTTCCGCTATTTTGTGCGCCCGTCGTGCTTGCACCATTCAAGGCGGTGACCTATTTCAATCTAAGCGAACAGAGGGCCCCGCAGCGGCGGCGGCTGTTGTTTGGCCCATTTGTCCAAGCGTAAATTGCGCTGCAAAGGACAGAACTACTATAGCAATAAATGCTAGATACATTGTTTTCATTGTGGCCTCTGATTATTCATTGGGATGGTGGTCAGCTGGCTTGCCAGTCACGTCTGTGTACCAGATGCTGTGATGCTCTTTGGCCCAGTTTTCATCTACTTCGCCTTCGCCCATTGCTTCAAACGCGCCCTGCATACCAACCGAGCCAATATAGATATGTGCCAACGCAATGGCCATAAAGACAAATGCGATGATCGTGTGCCAAACTTGGGCCAGTTGCATTTCAGCATGATGGGTTAACTGCTCGGGCAAAGGATCAACGCCAAGAAGCCAAGGCAGTCCAAGCGAATTGATATGGGCAAAGCTGCTGGCAAAAAGTTCCAATTTGTATGGGAACAGCAATGACAGTCCTGACACGGAAATAGACAGTCCCAGAACTACAACCGCCCAAAATATTAGTTTCTGTCCAGCATTAAATTTGCGCGCTGGTGGGTGGACACCCTTTGTAAAAAGACCTCCGCCAACCATTAGCCACTTCAGATCGTCCCGGTTTGGGATGTTATGTGCGATCCAGCAGACAGTGATCCAAACCAAGCCAATCATAAATGGCCAAGCGAAATTATTGTGGATCCACTTTCCGATAGTTGCGTAGCTCGCGTAGAACTCATGCCCAAGCAGAGGAATAAGGGCGACCCGGCCAAATAGTTGTAAAAGCCCTGTCAGACCCAGAATTACAAAAGCCCCTGCCATTAGCCAGTGGCCAAAACGCTCAACCGCTTTAAAACGTGTGATTTTTTGTCCAGAAAGCCCAGAATCGATCATGATACGGCCACGAACTAAGTAAAAAAGTACCAAAAGCGCTGTTACACCCAACAACGCTGAGCCGCCATATTCACGTAAAGGTCCGGCCCGAAATGCTAGCCAAGTCATACCTGTGTCTTGAATGATTTCGAGTGATTCGGGTGTGCGTGTCGAAAGCGTCATGTCCGCTGAACCATAGCGCAATGCGCGCCACAGCTCAGGGTCAGAGGCGCCACCTAAGGTCCCAAGTTGATTTGTCGTAACGGCGCCAACCGCATCGCTGCCGTCGTTTTGTGAACGAAAACTGCTGTCAACTTTTGCATTGGCTTGACGGGCCAAAACATCTTCAAGTGTCTGTGCACCGCCTGTAGCACTGCGATCTATCGCGGCTGCGAGCCCGGTGGAGTTATCTTCTTGTGCCAGAACAGGCGACACCATGTTCAATAAAAGAAAAACCAATGCGGTTGAAACGGTCTTAGAAATGCTCTTGGCTATCATGGTTTGTCCCAGCCCTTGTTGGTTATGCGTGGTGTTCGTCAGAGCGGGCCCGCATTTAAGCAATGCGGGCCCGTAGAGTTCCGCTAAACGTTGAAACGCTTAGTTGGCTTTTTGCTCATAGGCTGTACCCCAACCCCAAGCGCCAGAACCAAAGCCGCGGGCGACTACACGCTCACGGTAGATGGCCGACACAACGTCGCCATCACCCGCCAAAAGTGCCTTTGTCGAACACATTTCCGCGCAGATAGGCAATTTGCCCTCTGCAATCCGATTGCGGCCATATTTTTGGAACTCGGCTGCCGAATGATCTTCTTCGGGGCCACCGGCACAGAAGGTACATTTGTCCATTTTGCCACGGCTTCCAAAGTTACCAGCCTGAGGATATTGTGGCGCGCCAAATGGGCACGCGTAGAAGCAATAACCGCAGCCAATACAAAGATCTTTCGAGTGGAGCACTATGCCGTCGGCTGTTTGATAGAAACAATCCACGGGACAGACTGCCATACAGGGCGCATCTGAACAATGCATACAGGCGACCGAAATTGATCTTTCACCTGGTTTGCCATCATTCAAAGTCACCACGCGGCGCCGATTTATGCCCCATGGGACTTCGTGCTCGTTCTTACATGCTGTTACGCAAGCATTGCACTCAATGCAGCGTTCGGCGTCACAGAGAAATTTTGCTCTTGCCATTTTCTAAACTCCTTATGCTGCGCTAATTTTGCAAAGTGTGGCTTTGGTCTCTTGCATCAATGTTACCGAGTCATACCCATAGGTCTGCGCGGTATTTGAGGCTTCTCCCAAAACATATGGATCCGCCCCTTTGGGGTAAACGCTTCTTCGGTCTTCGCCTTGGAAGTGGCCGCCGAAGTGGAATGGCATGAAGGCAACGCCCGCACCCACCCGTTCGGTCACCATAGCCATGACTTTGACTTTGCCACCCTCCGGACCTTCGACCCAAACCTGTTCGCCGTCACGTATGCCCAAATCATTGGCATCGCGTGTGTTGATCTCAACGAACATATCTTGCTGAAGTTCGGCCAACCATGGGTTTGACCGTGATTCATCTCCACCACCTTCATATTCAACCAAGCGACCTGAGGTCAGAATGATGGGGTAATCTTTGCTAAAGTCTTTGGCCTGGATTGACGCAAACATTGTTGGAAGACGATAAAGTTTGCGGTCTGAGTAAGTGGGATAATCTTCCACCAGATCGCGGCGGTTGGTGTAAAGCGGTTCGCGGTGTAACGGCACTGGATCTGGGAAGGTCCAAACCACAGCCCGTGCTTTGGCGTTGCCAAAAGGTGCGCAACCATGTTTGATTGCAACGCGCTGGATGCCGCCAGAAAGGTCAGTTTTCCAGTTTGTTTTGACGCCAGCAACTTTGTCAATTGCCGCACGCTCATCCGCTGTGAGATCACCATCCCAACCCAAGTCAATCAGCATCTGCATCGTGAACTCTGGGTAACCATCAGTCAGCTCTGCACCTGGGTTTGACACTCCTTCGGCTAACAGATTGTCACCATTCCGTTCAACACCGTAACGTGCGCGGAAGGGTAATCCTCCTTCTGCTACAGGTTTGTTGATATCATAAAGGTTTGGTGTGCCTGGGTGACCCATTTCTGGGGTGCCCCAACAGGGCCAAGGTAGGCCATAATATTCGCCATCAGCAGGGCCGCCAACCGCTTTCAACGTTGTTCTGTCAAAGGTATGTTGATTGGCCATATGAAGCTTGATGCGCTCGGGGCTTTGGCCAGTATAGCCAACAGTCCACATTCCGCGGTTAAATTCGCGGGTTATGTCCTCTACCACGGGCTCATCGCCTTCTATTGCGATATTGCGGAACAAACGATCGGTGAAGCCAAATTTATCGGCAAACATTTTGATGATCGTATGGTCAGGCTTGCATTCGAACAAAGGTGCAACTACTTGGTCGCGCCACTGGAGCGAGCGATTAGAGGCGGTTACAGAACCACGGGTTTCGAACTGTGTCGCTGCAGGCAGCAAATAAACACCGTCTGTACGGTCATGCATAGCGGCCGCTACGGTTGGGTATGGGTCAATAACCACCAACATATCCAGTTTTTCCATCGCGGTTTTCATTTCGGTGCCGCGAGTTTGCGAGTTAGCGGCATGCCCCCAAAGAACCATGGCCCGAACATTGTCGTTTTGGTCCATATTGTCTTTGTTTTCAAGGACGCCATCGATCCAGCGCGAAACAGGAATACCGTTGGTATTCATCAAGCTGATTGGCTTACCGTCGCCGTCAAGTGCATCATTTCCGTCAGCACCTTTCAGATTGACGAAACGACCCTTGAGCCAGTCAAGATCTTCTTGCCAAACGCGCGCCCAATGTGCCCATGAGCCGGCGGCGAGGCCGTAGTAGCCTGGCAAGTCATGTGAAAGAACGCCGAGATCAGTTGCACCTTGTACGTTATCATGGCCGCGGAAAATATTTGTGCCACCGCCGGATACGCCCATATTGCCCAAGGCCAACTGCAATACGCAATAAGCGCGGGTATTGTTGTTTCCGTTGGTGTGCTGTGTGCCACCCATACACCAAATAACGGTTCCAGGGCGGTTGTTTGCTAAGGTGCGCGCAACACGCTCAAGCTGTTCCCCCGGCACGCCTGTGACGCGCTCAGTTTCGGCGGGGTTCCATTTGGCAACTTCTTCCCTGATTTGATCCATTCCCCAGACGCGGCTGCGGATAAAGTCACGGTCTTCCCAGCCATTTTCAAAGATGTGCCACAAAATGCCCCAAATCAAAGCTACATCTGAACCTGGGCGCATTCTAACATATTCGTCAGCGTGTGCTGCTGTGCGCGTAAATCTTGGATCACAAACGATCAAAGGCGCGTTATTTTCTTCTTTGGCTTTGAGCATATGCAGCAATGAAACGGGGTGTGCTTCTGCGGGGTTTCCACCGATCAAGAATATCGCTTTTGAGTTATGAATATCGTTATAGCTGTTTGTCATGGCGCCGTAGCCCCATGTATTGGCCACGCCAGCAACGGTAGTCGAGTGACAAATACGTGCTTGGTGGTCCACGTTGTTGGTACCCCAATAAGCTGCAAATTTGCGGAACAAATAGGCCTGCTCATTATTATGTTTTGCGCTGCCTAGCCAATAAACCGAGTCAGGGCCGCTTTCATCACGGATCTTGAGCATTTCTGCGCTGATCTCACTGATGGCATCTTCCCAGCTCATACGGATCCATTCGCCAGCGACTTTTTTCATAGGATATTTAAGGCGGCGTTCGCCATGCGCATGTTCACGCACCGCAGCCCCTTTTGCGCAATGCGCCCCAAGGTTGAACGGGCTGTCATAGCCGGGCTCTTGACCGACCCATACACCGTTGCGCACTTCTGCAATAACGGTGCAACCCACTGAGCAGTGGGTACAGATTGATTTGATGGTTTCCATCATAGCGTCTGATGACGCAGTGGTTGCAGCCCGCGCTACAGTGCCGCCCATTGCACCAATAGCCGCAAGGCCACCGATGGTAAGGCCCGATCCACGCAGGAACGAACGGCGGTCAACTGATTTCTCAGCCACGCTATTAAGGAATGCGGGGCGATGTGCCGAACTGGCTATTCCGTTAGTTTTTTTTCTGAGCATTGCTCTCTCCCATAATGCGGCGGCTTTTGCCGTCGGTTAGGTTAGGTCTGTTTCGCTTAAAAGCGTGCGGATTTGTAATAGGATTGCACGTGTAATGTGTCGCGCATGCCGCTGCCTTGGTTCAGCGTAGTTTCTGCTAAGGCGGCATCAGCGCCGGCAACTGTCGCTACTACTGCGACTGGTACCGTTGTTGCGATTTTTAAAAAATCGCGACGATTTGATTTTTTTTCTCCTGATGAATTAGTCATTCAAAAGTCCTTTCTTATGCGGACAAGCCGCGGGTTGGTTTTTGCGGCCTGGACCGCGGGTCGATATGGGGCGATGCGCCCCCTGATCTTTTAGTCAGCAGTTATTCTAAAGGCTTCTTTTTCAATCGCCATAAAGTGGCGACCAATGGCCCCGATTGGCGCAAAGAATAGAGATCCCTCCGCACCTTCGAGGTCAGTAAAGAAATGCCCTGCCCAAGGTGCTATGTGGCGGTTAAAGAAGGTCTTTTGTTGCGATAGGCTTACGACTTCACCAAAGCGACCCATGATAAGGCCAGACATCATTTCAAGAACACTGGCAATATTATCTTCTGGCTCATAGATATTTTCAGCGCGCACGATGCTGTTTTTGGCCATGTCGTCGCGTAAGAGCGCAAGTGGCTTTTCATTTAAGAAACCTGTCATATAATAGCTACCATAGGGCAAAAGCTCTCCGCGGCCCAAACCAATGAACAGCGCATTAAATTCACGCTCAACAGATTTCACCGAGCTTTGCACCGCCAGTTTGGCCAGAGTGCCAATTGCACGCCCCAGGTCTGTTTCATCGCCCGAAAGTTTAGCCGTTTTATCCAACAAAGCCTTGTTGGCTGGTCGAGCAAGTAGGGCGCTTAGAAAGTCATAAAGGTCAGCGCGCAGCTGATCTTCTTCGGTAATGACTTGGGTGGAATGGGCTGCTTGTGTCATGCTTGGCTTTCTAAGGCGTAGTCAAAATTAAACCGCATATGACGACGGCTGGTCAATTTTTGCGTGGTTTGAGCCGCATCTTCGGGTTCAAACTCTTCACCTGATAAGACTAGTGCCTCATCCTCAATAAACGTTTCTTGTGACATAACTTCGGGATTAGCAAGCTTTTCTTGTGCGGGCTCAAGGTCCTCGTCCGCCACTTCATCCTGTGTAGTAGCAGCAGCTTTTTCTTCAGCTTGGCTTATCAAGGCCTCGACATGTTTTAGCATGCCTTTTCCCACCACATAGGCCGACTTCATTCCCTCAAAGGTGACTGCAGCGTCTGTATAGTCTTCACCGTGATCTACTAAACCGTCAAGATTGGCCAAAACAGGGTTGCTGCGCCAAAGCGTACGCAGAGCGCGTCGGCGCAAACGGTCGGGAACGGCTTTTTGCATAAAGACGCTAAAATCATCACCCATTTTCAACGTGTCTGGATTGGGCAGCTCAAGTTCAGCCAACAGCTCCTCATCGGTTTTTTCGGAAATTGCTTTTTCTTGCGCGACTTTCTCTACTGCTTGTGCTTCAGCCTCAATCGCCAGTTTGGCTGCCAACTCTTCAGAGGCAACGGCTTTGCGACGGCGCGACCAGAATGTATCTTGGGCTTGAGCCATCACTGCACCACGTCAATGCTACGCGGAGCGCGGTACACGTCAGACAATTGTCGAATGCGTGCGTCGCCTTTACCATCATCTTTGGTGTCGATATTCTTGCGGTCGCGTTTGCGCTTAACAAAGACTTCTTCTACGTGATGTTGATCGCAAAATGCTTGGATTACAGCGATCAGCCCTTCGGGCATAGGCACCAGTTCAATCAGTCCGTCACCACTGTCCATATAGTCTTGCCCATCATATGCCGATGCCGTGACAAAAGTTGGCACAAACGGGACCGCAGCGGTTTCATCTTCAGTTTCACGCATTACCACGACCAACCCCGGTACTTTGGCCGATATGGTTACCTTATAGGCTTCAGTGTCTGATGACCAAAGATCCAAAGGCAGGGTCGCTGCATGATATTCAATAGTGTCGCCTTCGCTACGCATCTCACGCCACTGTGCGGGACCAGCGCCCGGAAGAACAGCAACGACTTGCCATACCCACTTAGCCCAGCGCGTCACACCCGGTGTGCGGCGCACTACAATGCCGACAGGTATCGTTTGTCTGGCTAATGGCACTTGCTCTCCCCGCGGTAGATTCTTCTTCCACTCTCAATCTTAATCATACGAAATTGCCCGCGACAAAGAAAAAAACAGCAATTTGGGTGATTTTTCCAAAAAATCGTCAATTGGTGGACATTTTGGGTCATATGGTGTTATTGGAAACTTAAAATATAAGACATTTTGTCTTTTTCATAATAAATACTGCTTGTCTTTGGTGCTGTCTGGTTAATCAATCTTACCAATTGAGATAAAAGCGCTATTTTAATCTTTACCACTCTTCTGTTTGATGGATAGTGTAGTGTGCAAAGTGAAGCCCGTTTCAGATGCTGGGCAAAGGAGTTTAGATGAAAAAACGATTGGTGCTCTGCGATTGCCAAAAAACCCAAATTCTGGACGTCGATATTTTGAGTGCTGCGTCAGGATTTGAATGTTCGCGCGTCTTTACGGGCCTTTGCACACATCAATTACCCGAGGCTCAAAAGCTTATCGCCGAAGGCAACGTGTTACTGGCATGTGGTCAAGAAACTGCCCGCTTTTCGGAATTGGCTGCCGATATTGGCGCGGATGAGCCCGATTTTATTGATTTACGCGACCGAGCAGGTTGGAGCGATGACACCAATGCGGCGCCCAAAATGGCGGCCCTTTTGGTGGATCATTTGCGGCCTGCACCCCAGGTCAAAACCCGCGATGTCGAATCGCACGGCATGTGTTTGATTATTGGTTCTTCTAGCCATGTGTTTGAACCTGCAGCACAATTAGCGCAAAGTCTTTCTGTGACCGTTTTGTTAACCGACCAAAAAGTCGACCTACCACTAACTCGCGATTATGAGGTGGTGGCGGGCAAAGTACGCAATGTCGCGGGCAGTTTTGGACGGTTTGAGCTGGTTATCGACGCGTTCCAATCTCTTGACCCATCTGGGCGTGGGGCCATGCGTCTGACCGTGCCACGTGACGGGGCGCACACTCAGTGTGATCTGATCCTAGACTTGTCAGGTGAGGTGGCTTTGTTCCTGGCCCCCCATAAACGTGATGGCTATTTGCGCGCTGACCCAAAAAGCATGCCCGCTGTCGCACTAGTGGTTGCCCAGGCCGCCCAAATGGTGGGGACGTTTGAAAAGACCGTCTTTTTAAACTTTGAAGAACATCTCTGTGCCCATTCGAGGGCGTCCCAAAAAGGATGTAATCGCTGTTTAGACATATGCCCAACAGGCGCGATCATGTCTTTAGGTGAACATGTTGAAATTGACCCGATGATTTGTGCGGGTTGCGGCGCTTGTGCGGCGCTATGCCCGTCGGGGGCGATCACCTATGATGCGCCAAAAGCCTCTGATATTGTTAAAAGAATTGGCGCTATGGCTCAAGCCTACAATAAAGCAGGCGGAACGGCTGCGCGCCTATTGGTCCATGATGATCACGGCGCTGAAATGATCAGCCTGGCCGCGCGATTTGACAAAGGTCTGCCCGCTGACGTTATACCAATGCATGTGTCTGCACTCTTGTCGGTTGGCCATGCTGAGATTTTGGCCGCATTGACCTCAGGTTTTGTGCATGTTGATATTTTACTGGCTCCAACCAGCGAGAAAGAAACGATCGATTTCGAAATTGCCCTAGCGGTTGCAATTGGTGCTTCGGGACGCGTTGGGCTTTTAGATATTTCTGATCCTTCAGATCTGTCCAAAGCGCTTTACGGCGTAAAGACAAGTGCGCTTGATTTTGATCCTATTTTGGCCTTGGGCAATCGCCGCCAAGTCACCCGTTTATCCGCTCAGGCCCTTAATCCCAACACAGAGCTTCCTTTGGGATTGCCCGAAGGTGCGCCTTATGGGGCGGTTTTGGTTAATACCGATAGCTGCACGCTGTGCCTGTCTTGCGTGTCGCTATGCCCCTCCGGAGCGCTGCTTGATAATCCCGATATGCCGCAGCTACGCTTTCAAGAAGATGCCTGTTTGCAATGTGGAATCTGTGCCTCGGCCTGTCCGGAAGATGCGATCACATTGGTGCCGCAGCTTGATATCAGCGCAATCGCCTTGGGCCAGCGCGTGTTGAACGAGGAAGAACCCTTCTGCTGCGTTGAATGCGGGGCAGCATTTGGGGTGAAATCAACAGTTGAAAAGATTTTAAAAAAACTAGACGGTAAACATTCCATGTTCGCCGAAGGCGGCGCAGGGCGGATCATTCAAATGTGTGATAAATGCCGCGTGAATGCGCAATTTCATCGCGAAAACAACCCCTTATCGGGGGGAGAGCGCCCGCGCATGCGCACCACAGAAGATTACCTAAGCAAACGGCGCGACCATTAACGCGCTTGCCAAGACAAACGAAATAAAGACCAACTTGTTGGTCAATAAAATAAAGGATACCTTATGGATGACGAGTCAAACATTGCACTGCGCAAATTCCTTAAGCAAGTGGGCGTCACCTCACAACAAGCCATAGAGGAGGCGCTGCGCGCCGCAGGCGATCATGCCGCAGGGCAAGAGTTTGTCGCAACCATGACCTTGACGGTCAAGGGCCTAGACCTTGAACATCAAGTGACAGGCACAGTCAAAGGACCTGCAAAATGAGTGTGACCCGCGATCTGGTTCTTGAGCAGCTTAAAACCGTTCTAAACCCACTCAATGGCAAAGATATCGTCTCGGCGGGTATGGTCAAAGCCCTGACCGTTGACGAGGGCGTTGTACGCTTTGTTTTAGAAATTGATCCCGCCCGCGCTAAAGCGATGGAATCTGCCCGCGCAGAAGCAGAAACTAAAATCAAAGCTTTGGGCGCTACCAGCGTCTCTATCGTTATGACCGCCCATGCCGCTGCTCCACCACCGCCTGACCTAAAAGGGGGGGGGCATGGCCATGCGCATGGTGCTGCGAAAGCCACCGGCCCTGAAAAAATACCAGGTGTTGATCGCATTATTGCAATTGCCTCCGGCAAAGGCGGGGTTGGTAAATCAACAGTAGCAGCTAATTTGGCCACTGCCCTTGCCGCAGAAGGTCGACGGGTGGGTTTACTTGACGCTGATGTTTATGGACCTTCGCAACATAGAATGCTGGGTATCACCGGGCGTCCTGCCTCGCCTGACGGCAAAACCATTTTGCCTTTGCGCAACCATGGCGTAACTTTGATGTCTCTAGGTCTGATGACGCAAGAAGATGAAGCCGTTGTCTGGCGTGGACCCATGTTGATGGGAGCCTTGCAGCAGATGTTGTTTCAAGTGCAATGGGGCGCTTTGGATATCCTGATCGTTGATTTGCCACCTGGAACGGGTGACGTGCAAATGACCCTAACCCAAAAGGCGCAGGTTGATGGCGCGATCATCGTGTCAACACCGCAGGATATTGCATTGCTAGATGCCCGTAAAGGCATTGATATGTTTAACAAGATGAACACACCGATAATTGGCTTGATAGAAAATATGTCGACTCATATTTGTTCAAATTGCGGCCATATTGAACACATTTTCGGCCATGGCGGCGTCACAAAAGAAGCCAAAAAGCTAGGTGCGCCTTTGTTGGCCGAAATACCGCTGCATATCGATATCCGCACGACCTCGGACGGCGGAGCGCCTATCGTTGTGTCTCGCTCAAATTCCGAGCAGGCGGAGATTTTTCGAACACTGGCGCGTCATTTGATTGCAACAGGACAAGCATGAACCTAGTTCCACGTTTTCCACCCTTGCTGCATGGTTTGGCGACGGGCCCAACCAACCCATTTACCGTAGCATGTGATCAAGCCAAAGAAGGGGTTGACGCCGGCCTTCTGACCTGGTCTGTCGGCTTCGATCGTATGCGTGCAGCTCTTGTATTGGCGCCTGAAACGGCCCTTGAGGTGGCCATGATTGGTTATGGCGCAACCGCAGTTGCGCTGCAAAACGCTTTGGGCGTTCTGGTCCCACCTGAAACCGCAGTGCATTTGCAATGGGATGGCGGGCTTCGCCTGAATGGTGGCAGCAGTGGGAAATTCTATTTCGCTGCGTCAACCAGCGACCCAAAGGCCGTTCCCGATTGGTTGGTAATCGGCCTTGAGCTACATCTTGAGCTTCCCATGGACTATGACCCTGCCAAAACCCCTGACCTTACGGCGCTTTATGCTGAAGGTTGCGGTGATATTGACCCGATTGAACTTTTGGAGTCTTGGGCACGCCACAGCATTTTGTGGATCAATGAAAGCGAAACTGCTGCTGGGCGTGCCAATGTGCACCGCGAGTTTGCGGGCCTTTTGTGGAAAAAAGGCGAGCAAGTCAGCATCCCTTTTCAGGGCCAAACAATCACAGGCACTTTGATGGGGCTTGATGAAAATTTCGGGGCCTTAATCAAAACTGAACAGGGCCAAACCCACCTTATTTCGCTGACAACCCTAGTTAAAGAGGTCTAGCCATGTATCTTGCTCGCGCCATTCACTTTGATGAAAGTGACATGAATGTTTTTCATAAGCCCGCCCGTACGGGTGAATGGGCTATTTCAGGTGGTTTTGAATTTTCAAATTGGAGCGATGGCGATCTGGTAGGCAAGGCCCGTCAGGCCTTTGCGAATGGTTGGCTGGGAATTGAAACATTTGGCCGTGTCACCTTTGTTGCTGTGACCAAGGTTGAGCCAACTGAATATCAAGCTTTGCTTGAACATTTGGCCAACCACTTCGTAGAAGTTTATGGCGCCCCCTCAAAAGAGGCCGGCTTGACCGTCGCACAAGAAGAGATACAGCATATGGCCGATCTGTGCGACGACCATGACCCCAACACCGTTTTAACAGTGTTGCGTGAATTGTCTGATGTGGGTGTGAAAGAGCAGTTTCGCTTTATTGAAGCTTCGGCTGCTGATCTTGATCAGTTGGCCATTCACGGCTCGCTTGATGAGTGATGGCCCTTCAAGGCCGTTTTTCACTCCAATCGACAGATTATTTAGGTTGCGCGTTAAAGACAAACAGCTTTTTCCCGTCGATCTGATAGCCTTCGATCAATGCTTTGGCTCGTGGGCTGACCAGCCACGCCTCCAACCGCTTAGCGGCTGCAACATTCATATGGGCGTGTTTTTCAGGATTGACGGGAATATAGGCATATTGGTTGAATAACAGCGGATCACCTTCAAAAACGATTGCAAGATCTTGTTTGTTGCCAAAGTTCAGCCAGCTGGCGCGGTCTGCCAAAATATAAGCATTCATGCCGGCGGCGGTGTTCAAAGCAGCGCCCATCCCTTGGCCGACTGACTTATACCAGTCACCTTCGGGAGTGATATGGGATTTTTTCCAAAGGTTCAGCTCCACCTTATGAGTACCGCTATCGTCGCCACGGCTGACAAAATCGGCTTTGCTTTGCGCGATTTTGTCAAAGGCTTCCACCGTTAGGGCTGATGATTTGGCTTGGGCTGGGTCGACGCTTGGGCCGATGATAATGAAATCATTATACATAATTTCGCGGCGATGGGTACCAAAGCCTTGGTCTATGAACTTATCTTCTGCGGGGCGTGAGTGCACCAAAATTGCGTCTACGTCGCCTTGCTCTCCCAATTTGATTGCTTGGCCAGTGCCCACGATCAAAAGCTGTACATTCAGATCAATATCGGCCTGAATTTCTGGTAAAAGCACTTCCGCCAAGCCCGAGTTGGCGAATGAGGTTGTCACGGCCATTTTAAAATCTTCGGCAATTGATGCCAATGGTGCACAGGTCAAAACGGCGGCTAAAACCGCTTTTTTTATCATGCCAAGATGCCTCCGTTCAAAAATGTTAAAGCTTCGCTCGTTGCCGGGGTGGTAAAGAATGTAGCGCTGGGGCCCTGGTCATGCAAAAGACCGCGATACAAAAATATAACGTCATCGGCCAAGCGGCGGGCTTGGGCGACGTTATGGGTCGACATGATCAGCCTTGTACCATTGGCTTTTTCATCCATCAAAATGGCTTCGATGTCTTTGGTGGCGCTGCCGTCTAAATTGGCGCATGGTTCGTCCAAAAACAGCACTTGGGGCTTGCGGACCAGTGCGCGCGCCAGCGCTAGCTTTTGCTTTTCTCCGCCCGAAATTGCTGTGCCCATTACCCCAAGCAGACCACCCAACCCAATTCTTTCGGCTATCTCTTGCGCGCGAGCATAAGCTGTGGCTTTCGTGGACCCATCAACAAGTAGCGGATAGGCAATGTTGTCCAAAACAGTGCGGCGCAAAAGAATAGGCGTTTGAAAAACAAAAGCCTGAGATTTGCGGGCTGCAAGGGTGGTGCAGGCCCAATATAATCGGCCGGATCTGATATGCTCTAGCCCATGCATAGTTCGTAAAAAAGTGGTTTTGCCGCTACCGTTGGGCCCAAGTACAACAGTAATGCCGCGCCCCGACAGCTTATAGTCCAGCGGACCCAAAATACGTTTACCCTGTTTGACAACCTGCACTTGCGACAGTGTCAGAGGAAGGATCGGGGTTACCATCGGCTGCCCCTCTCGGTGCGTGAGATATGGTGCATCACCAGATTAACGAGTAATGCACTGGCTATCAGTACAAATCCCAATGCTAAAGCCATGGCGAAATTGCCTCGCCCCGTCTCTAGTGAGATGGCAGTGGTTAACACCCGCGTGGCATGTTCGATATTGCCGCCCACGATCATAATCGCCCCCACCTCGCCTATGGCGCGGCCAAAGCCTGTCAGGCTGGCAGTCATCAGGCCGCGCTTACTGTCCCATATTAAAGTACGGGTGCGTTGCCAGCGGCTGGTGTTGATTGAAATTAGCAGATCGTGATATTCAGCCCAAAGATCACGTACGACCTGATGAGCAACCGACGCGATGATCGGCGATATAATGATGGTTTGGGCGATCACCATGGCTGAGGTTGTGAACAAAAGCCCCAACACCCCTAAGGGTCCCGAGCGCGACAAGATCACATAAACCATCAACCCGATGACTACAGGCGGTAAGCCCATCAAGGCGTTCATTACCGCAATGACCAAACGGCGAAATCGAAACCGCGATATGGCTAGCCACGCCCCCAATGGCAGGCCAATGGCCACAGATAAAAGCGTGGCTGTGAGCGTCACTTTGAACGAGCGAGCGGTGATTTCGATTAAGGTTGGGTCAAGACTGATAATCAGCCTGCCGGCTTGGGTCAAGCCGGCCCAAATATCATTCATAAATTTGCGCCATGTTGCTGTTTTTAAATGCTTAAGGGTAATGGCCCGTAATCACAAGTCTGAAGTAGAGCATGGAGTTTTGGCGCCCAATGGTGGGAGGGCGCCAAAAGCTTTTAGGCGGCTGACATTTTTACCGCCGCAAATTTAAACTCAGGAATTTTTCCAAATGGATCAACGGCAGAGTTGGTTAGAATATTTGCTGCAGCTTCGACATAGGCAAATGGCACAAAGACCATATCTTTGGCTACGCTGCGATCTGGCCGTGCCAACATCACAATCGAGCCGCGCCGAGTTTCAAGCCGCACCATACCGCCCAGCTCAACCCCCAATTCGCGCAACGTTTCCGGATGGACCGAGCAGTTGGCCTCCGGTTCGATGCTGTCTAGCACTATCGAGCGGCGCGTCATAGAGCCGGTGTGCCAATGCTCAAGCTGACGGCCCGTGGTTACGATCATTGGGTATTCTGCATCTGGCAATTCGTCAGGCGAAATAATCGACGCGGGTGTGAATTTGGCACGTTTGTTTGCGCGTGGGAAGCCATCACTAAATACAATGGGTTGGCCTGGATCTTGTGGGCTTAAGCTTGGGTAAGTGACTGCGTTTTCCACGCTAAGACGATCCCAGGTGATATTGTCGAGTGACTTCATATTCAACTTCATCTCGGCAAAGATATCGGCTGGTGAGTTATAGCTCCAGCCCAGGCCCAAACGATTGGCCAGCTGCGTCGTGATCAACCAATCTTCGCGCGCCTCCCCAGGAGGGGTGACTGCTGCACGTCCCATTTGTACTTGTCGATTGGTATTGGTTACTGTACCGGATTTTTCATAAAAAGCCGCAGCAGGCAAAATGACATCTGCATAATTGGCAGTCTCTGTGATGAAAATATCTTGCACGATCAGATGCTCAAGCTTTTCTAGTGCGTGGCGCGCATGGCTAACATCGGGGTCTGACATAGCGGGATTTTCACCCAAAATATACATGCCCTTGATGCTTCCTTGGTGTACCGCTTCTAAGATTTCTGTCACGGTCAGACCTTTTTGATTTGAAAAGTCTTGCGAACCCCAAACAGTGGTAAAATTTGAACGGATTTGGTCATCTGTGACGGTTTGATAGTCGGGCAAGAACATCGGAATTAGACCTGCATCTGAGGCTCCTTGTACGTTGTTTTGGCCCCGTAAAGGATGCAGACCTGCGCCTGGTTTGCCGACATTCCCTGTCATCAAAGCCAAAGAAATTAAGCAACGTGAGTTATCGGTGCCGTGGATATGTTGGCTAATCCCCATGCCCCAAAAGATCATGCCTGCTTTGGCATTGGCAAATAACCGAGCTACCTCGCGCAAAGTCTGGGCTGGAATACCACAGATTTCTTCCATTTTTTCAGGTGAGAAATTGGCCAGATGTGCCTTCTCAGCTTCCCAGTTTTCGGTATATTTATCGATATAATCTTGGTCATAAAGACCTTCCTCGACGATGACATGCATGATTGCATTCAGCATCGAAACATCTCCGCCTGGACGAAACTGCAACATATGTTCCGCATGGCGCTTCATTGCAGTGCCGCGCGGATCCATGATGATCAGTTTGCCGCCGCGTTTGGTGAATTGTTTGAAGAAGGTTGCAGCAACAGGGTGGTTTTCGGTTGGATTAGCGCCGATCACAATCGCTACGTCAGAATGTTCAATTTGGTTAAAGGTCGCTGTCACGGCTGCCGAGCCCACATTCTCCATCAAGGCTGCGACAGATGAGGCGTGGCAAAGTCTGGTGCAATGGTCGACATTATTATGACCAAATCCTTGGCGGATCAGTTTTTGAAAGGTGTAGGCCTCTTCGTTGGTGCATTTGGCCGAACCAAAGCCAGCGATTGTGGCACCGCCATGTGCTTGCGCTAAGTTGGACATGCCATTGGCCGCAAAATCAAGCGCCTCATCCCATGTGGCTTCGCGGAAATGGGTAAAGGGATTGCCAGGGTCGACATTCAGACCTTTGGGTGCATTTTCTTTGCGGATCAAAGGTTTTGTTAAACGGTGTGGGTGGTGGATGTAGTCATATCCAAACCGCCCCTTCACGCAAAGCCGCCCCTCATTTGCAGGCCCGTTGATACCTTCGACATAAACAACCTTATTTTCCTTCATGCGCAAGCTGACCTGACATCCAACCCCACAGAATGGGCAGATGGATTGAACTTCTTTGTCAAAGTCCATCCGATCACCTAACTGGGCACTATCAACGACCGAAGCGGGCATCAACGCGCCTGTGGGGCAGGCTTGCACACATTCGCCGCAAGCCACGCAGGTGCTGTCACCCATCGGATCGCCAAAGTCAAAGGTCGGATAGGCGTCGTGCCCGCGCCCTGCCATGCCGATCACATCATTAACCTGCACGTCACGGCAAGCCCGCACGCAAAGGCCACATTGGATACAGGCGTCTAAATTGACCCGCATTGCCACATGGCTATCATCAAGCAAGGGAATGTGTTCTTTCTTTAGGCTTGGAAAACGACTTTTGGCCACGCCATTTGCTTTAGCCATATCCCAAAGATGGCTGGATTTATCATGGGCTTGGTCTTGGTTTGGCTGATCTGCAAGCAAAAGCTCCATCACCATTGCGCGCGACTTTATGGCCCGCTCACTAGTGGTTTTGACAACCATACCATTGGTGGCATTACGACAGCACGAGGCGGCAAGCGTGCGCTCCCCATCAATCTCAACCACGCAGGCGCGGCAGTTGCCGTCAGGATTATAACCCATTTGGTCTTTGTGGCAAAGATGCGGGATTTCGGTACCGTTGCGTTTTGCCACGTCCCAAATAGTTTCGCCTTGCGCTGCGGTGACTTCTGTCCCGTCTAGCATGAATTTGATTTGCTCAGTCATATCAGACCTCATCCGCGAAATGTTTAAGGGTAAGTTTGATCGGGTTTGGAGCTGCTTGCCCCAAGCCACAAATCGATGCGTCCGTCATTACGTCGCAAAGATCATTCAAAAGATCAGCATCCCATTTGGGGCTTTGCATCAGTTTAACAGCTTTTTCACAACCCACACGGCAAGGCGTGCATTGGCCACAGCTTTCGCTTTCGAAAAAGCGCAACATATTTAGAGCTGCATCACGTGCGCGGTCTTTATGTCCCAAGACCACAACCGCGGCTGAGCCGATAAATGTGCCGTGGGGTTGAAGTGTGTCAAAATCAAGCGGCACATCATGCATTGAGGCAGGTAAGAGACCAGACGAAGGGCCTCCCGGCTGATAGGCTTTAAACTCATGGCCTTGGGCCATGCCACCCGCCGCTGCAATCACGTCTGTGATGGTTGAGCCCGCAGCCAAAAGATACATGCCAGGATTTTTCACGCGCCCCGAAACCGAATAGCTGCGTAAACCTTTGCGACCATTTTTTTCAACGCTGTTAAGGATTTGTGGCCCCTCGCGGCAAATGCGGGTGATCCAATGCAACGTTTCCACATTGTGCACCAAGGTTGGCATGTTGAATATGCCACTTTGCGCCACATAGGGCGGACGTTGGCGCGGGATGCCGCGCTTACCTTCAATCGATTCGATCATCGCACTCTCTTCGCCGCAAATATACGCTCCAGCTCCACGGCGCAGATCAATAAAGCCCGCTTTAACGAAACCTGCTTCCTCTAGTGAGGCAATTTCGCGACGCAAAACCTCAAGAACAGCGGGATATTCATCGCGCATATAGATAAAGCATTTCTCCGCCTCGACAGCCCAGGCAGCGATCAACATGCCCTCAAGCATCAGATGCGGGGTGCGCTCAAGGTAATAGCGATCTTTAAAGGTGCCGGGTTCGCCCTCATCTCCGTTGACGGCTACAAAGCGTGGGCCCGCATTTGCGCGCACAAAGCCCCATTTGCGTCCCGAGGGAAAGCCCGCGCCACCGAGGCCGCGAAGGCCTGACGTCAAAAGTGTTTCTTGCACGGTTTCCCAATTACCTGAACTGCGAAGCTTTTCTAATTCGGAATAACCACCCGCGGCGCGGTACTCTTCCAATGTTTCATATTGTGGCATATGGGCGTGTGTATCATCGGCCGCGATGGCCGCTGTCACTTTTTCAACCGTTGCGTGGTCGATATGATTATGGCCAATTTCCAAAGTTGGTGCCGTATCGCATCGCCCCATACAAGGGGCGCGCAGCACGCGTACTTGGCTTGGGTTGGCACCACTTTCAAGGGCGGCTATCAGTTGTTCGGATCCAGCCAATTCGCAGGACAAACTTTCACAAACCCGAATGGTCAAAGCGGGCGGCGTGGCCTCATCTTCGCGGATAGGATCAAAATGTGCGTAAAATGTAGCCACTTCCCACACTTCGGCCATGGAAAGACGCATCTCTTCTGCCAAAGCGCGCAAGTGCGGCGCTGAAAGATGGCCAAACTTATCTTGAATAAGATGCAAAAACTCGATCAACAAATCGCGTGAGCGCAGGCGGTCACCCAAAAGCCCTTGCACATCGGCCCAAGCCTTATCGTCAAGTTGGCGGCCTTTGGAGGTTAAACGGCCTTTGCCTTTGCCAGATTTCCAAACACCTTTGTTATCATCAAGCGCCATGTTTCATCAGTTCCAATTGGGATGCCGCGTCACCGCTGGCACAGGTTTAAATTCTGGGGCCATCCTTCGGGGTATTTTGCTCTAAAATCAAGATCAAATTTACGTTAGATAATAGCTTTAGACTATCAATTATAGTTTGACATCTGCGTTAAAGTTCTCGTGAAAGCTCTGCAAGGCCCCCATAGACAAGCGGGGTTTTGCTGCTAAAGTCGGCGCATGAATTGGTCAACAGAATTAGATACATTGGGGCTTTTATGCCCCTTGCCCGTGCTCAAAGCGCGCAAACATTTGTCAATGATGCAATCGGGCGAACGGATGCGGCTTTTGGCTAATGATCCGATGGCACAAATTGACGTACCACATTTCTGCACGACCGCAGGTCATCGCCTTATCAGCCAAGAAAAAAATGGTGATCAACTGGTCTTTTTGATAGAGCGCGCCTAGGTCACGCCAAAGCTACTATAGGGTAAAAAACGGATCAAATCACCGGGTGATATGTCAACTGCCTCATCTGGCAGCTCAACCAACCCATTGGCCCATGACAGACCACTGATACGTCCCGACCCTTCTGAGCCAAAGATCTCCACTTTCCCTTTTTCAGTCATTTTGGCACGCAGATATTCTCGACGTCCGGCTTTTTTGCGTTTAAAAAAGGCCGCGGGCAGCCAAAACCCCTGGGGTTCGGGCCACTCGCCTCCTGCCAAACGCGAAAGTGCAGGATAGCCGAAAATCAATGCACAAACTAATGCCGCAACAGGATTACCAGGCAGGCCAATCACTGGCACCCCTTGCCAAAGCGCCAGCGCTAAGGGGCGCCCGGGTTTCATTGCAATACGCCAGCTTGTGAGATGCCCATGCTCTGATAAAAGCCGAGAAACATGATCTTCGTCCCCCGCCGAGGCGCCGCCTGAGGTCAAGATCACATCAACCAACTTTGCGGCCCTATCAAGGGCTCGAGCTATTTGGCGCGGACGGTCTGGCTGATGGCCCAGATCAACTGCCTCATATCCCCAGCCTTTCGCAAGTCCAAGGAGCATCGGTCGATTGGCGTCGTAAATCTCATGCGGCAAAGCTGGTAGATAGGCTGAGGGGATAATTTCGTCACCGGTAGACAAAACCCCAACTCGCAAGGGCCGATATGCCATGACCGATGCAATCCCAAGCGAGGCCAAAAGCGCCAAGTCAGGTGCGCGTATCTTATGACCTGCCGCCAGAGCGGGCGTGCCAGCCACGACATCTTCGCCCGCTTTGCGGGTGTTCGCGCCCGCTTTGATTGGCCCATCAAACGTGATCGAGGCCACATCAATCGCGCAATCTTCTTCTAGCACCACCGTATCGATGCTATCGGGCATAACGGCCCCCGTTAGAATGCGCAAAGCATGGCTCTTTGGCACGCGTCCTTCAAAGGGCTGACCTGCCGCCGCGCGCCCTGCCACCAACGGCAGCCGTACCACCCCTCGCATTGTTGTTTTCTCATGGGCAAAACCATAACCATCAACCGCAGAATTGGGCAGCGGTGGGTTTGAGCGGTGGGCAATCGCATCTTGCGCTAAGATCCGCTCCATCGCCTTGGCAAGGGGCAGGTTTTGCACGGTCGTCACGGGGGACAACACCTCTTTAAGTCGAGCAAGAGCCTGATCGACTGGGGCCCAAGTTACGCCTTGGGGCATCGCAAATGTATCATTGCGCATGCGTGGCGGTAGTTGCATTGGAGGCAAGGCTGCGCGCAGCGCCTCTGAGTGGTTTGAGCCCAAAATCTGTGACCCACCTAAAAGCGCGGCAATCTTACCGCTTTGGGCCAATTCAAAAAAGGCGAGCGCCAAAAGGGAGGCACTGGCTGAGGCTGGGTTTTGACCAAGCTCTTTTGCGGCCTTTACCTCCTGTGCAATAGGCTTTTGGGTGACTTGCGCAAGGCTAAGTGGCTTTTGTGAAGATTGCTGTGACAAAAGGCCTAGCGCATGCGGTGCGACAAAGCCCATGTTGCTAAAGGCTCCAAGGCTCAGTGGGTTTTGGGGCGCGTCACTTAGGCCAAGCAAAATCTTTTGGCCTGCATCAAGGGCTTTTTGCACCATGCCGGCCAAAGCGGCCTTGGCTATTGGATCGCGCTCATAGCTCTGAATTTGTTCACCTTCGCGTGAGACACTAGCAACCCAAATTAGGGATTTCAGTCGTTTTGCAGGTGCTTTTGGTGACTGCACGGGCCAATGTAAGATTAAGATTAAGTCAAACATCGAGGGTCCCATCTGATAAGATAAAATTCGCCAAGCCTTTGATATCATTAAGATCAAAAAGGGGCACTTGTGTGTCTAGCTGTGCCATATCACTTGCTACGGCGCGGATTGTGGGATTGTGGGGGGCCATAAGTTCGTGACCGGCCTCATGACGAAAAGTCTCAATCTTTGGGTGGTTAGATGATTTATACCCTTCAATCAAAACCAGATCGACGGGAGCTAATTTAGCCAAAAGCTCCTCTAATGGGGGTTCTTCTGCTCCACGCAATTCATGCATCAAGGCCCATCGGGCTGGGGTGGCTAGCAGCACTTCATACGCGCCCGCAGCCCGGTGGCGAAAGCTGTCGCGGCCCTTGTGGTCAACATCGCTGGAATGATGTGCGTGTTTAAGGGTCGATACCCGCAACCCGCGTTCCACCAATTCCTGAACTAAGCGTTCAACCAAAGTGGTTTTACCGGAGTTCTTCCAACCCGTAACGCCGTAAATATTCATATTAATGTCGCCAATTTCTCTGCAGTGATTACATCTTCGGGGCTATTGATATTGAAAAAAGGATCAAAAGGATCATTTGAAAAAACCGCCTGACCTGCGCCGTGCTTTTGCGTCCAAAGCACGATTTTGCGCAAGCCCAAGTTTAGGGCCGCGCGCAAATCATCGCGCAGCGCCGTGGGCCAAATACCAAAAGTTGGGTGCTGCCAAATTTTACCTTCTGCATCGGGGCTTGCGGCCAAAGCCAGACCCGTCTCTTGACCCGCCTGGCGCAGTTTTAGTGCCAGGTCGGTCGGGAAAAAGGGTGTGTCGGCGGCCACCGTCAGCACATGATCCGCCCCAAGTGACGCGGCCCAATCCATGCCAGCCAAAACGCCCGCTAAAGGGCCCGCGTAATCTGCGATTTGGTCGGCCAAGATGGGCAGTCCAAATTCAGTAAACCGCTCAGGGTCACCGTTGGCATTGATGGCCAAAGGCTGGCACTGCGGGGCTAGCCGTGCGATGACGATGTCGATTAATCGCTCGCCTGAAACCAAGAGTAAGCCCTTATCGCCACCACCCATGCGCGTGGCCAGACCGCCTGCCAAAATTACGGCGGGGGTGTGTGGATGATCGGTAAATGCATACGGATTAGACATCGTCTTGCGCCCCTTTGCGACGGTGTTTCGCGCCCTCATCCGCGGCCGCATCAATATTAGCGTCTCGCAGCAACCGATCATTGCCCGCCAGACAGACATATCTTTGCCCCCGCATGCGCCCGATCAGGGTCAGGCCGACTTTTTGGGCAATCTCAACCCCCCAAGCGGTGAACCCCGAACGCGAGGCCAAGACAGGTATCCCCATCTGCGCAGTTTTTATTACCATCTCAGACGTCAGACGTCCTGTAGTATAGAGGATTTTATCGGCCGACGGCATTTGGTTTAAAAATAAAAATCCTGCGATCTTATCCACTGCATTATGCCGCCCCACATCTTCCATGTAGACCAGCGGTTGGTCTTGGAAACATAGGGTCGTGCCGTGGATGGCGCCTGCTTCAAGATAAAGCGACGGGGTCATGTTGATCTGTTTTGCCAAAGCATAAAGCCAACTACTACGTACTTGCGTTTGTGGAAGGGTAAGGCCGTTGATTCCCTCCATCATATCACCAAAAACTGTGCCCACCGCACAACCTGAAGTGCGGGTCTTCTTGCGGATTTTTTCCTCATAAGAGGTCCGCCTCTGTGTACGCACCACGACCGTTTCAATATCTTCCTCATAATCGATTTGGGTAATTACATCATCTGTCAGAAGCATGCCTTGATTGCGCAAAAAACCCACCGCCAAATATTCAGGATAATCACCAATCGTCATCGCAGTCACGATTTCTTGGCTGTTTAGGTAAATTGTCAGTGGTCGTTCTTCGACCACTGAAATTTCAGTGGGCAGGCCTAAATAGTCAATTCCAGTCACTTTTCTGGTCAATCTGGGATCTTTAGGATTTGGTAAAATGGGAAGTTTGGGCATTTTGAGTGCTTTCTTTGATTGACAACACACTGTAGTCTTGGCGCAGGCTTTTCAAGGGGTCTGTCAGGTTTGGATGGGAATTAGTCGATGGATTTAGGCTTTATAGTGCCACCAAAGATCATATCTGGCGATGATCTATTGGTGCAAGCGGCGCAAGAGATGCGCAAGTTGGGTCTCAGCTTGGCAGGGGTGGTACAACATAACCCTCTGGCAAAAGGGGCCGACCGCTGTGAGATGGTTTTGGAAATTCTGCGCGCCAACGATCAGCTATTGATTAGTCAAGATCTGGGCCCAATGTCCAAAGGCTGCCGCCTCAATGCCAGCGCACTTGAGCAGGCGGTGGGCTTTGTCATGACCAGTCTCGCTCAACAAAAAAGTGATATGTTGATCATCAATAAATTTGGTAAGCAAGAAGTGGACGGGCGCGGGTTTCGTCCTGCGATCGCAATGGCGCTTGAGGAAGAGGTTCCTGTCTTGGTAATGGTGCGACCCGAAAGTTTACAAAACTTTCAAGACTTTATAGGCGATATTGGGCAAGAGATCGTCCCAGACCTTCAAGCGATTATGCTGTGGGTTAAAGGTGTTGTGGGCCGTTAACCAACACCACCTATTTGGAATCAAAGTCCGCCAATTGGCGAATGTGCGCGTCGTTTAATGCCAACTCTTGCCCCAAATAGGCATCGGCTGCGGGGGTGCACATCCACGCCAAGACCCGCGCTGGGGCACTTGCAGGGCGGTGGTCTGAGGGGGCAAGTGTGCTGACCGGGTTTATGCCGCTGGCCTTAATTTTAACTTGCATTTGCGTGGCCACGGTGCCTGGTGACAGGCCCATGATGCGCAGCCCGTAGGGGCTTTCTTCAAGATGGGCTGCGCGGGTAAGCATGGCCGCACCCGCTTTAGCGGAGCAGTAAGCGCTCCACCCCTCAAGGGGACTATGGGCCGCGCCACTTGAAACAGTGATGATCGTGCCTTTGCCCCGCACGCGCATCTGCGGAATGACCGCCCGCATGCCATAAAAAACACCTTTGAGGTTAATATCTATGGCCTGGCTCCAAACGGTTGGGTCGGCATCAACCAGATGGGCGATAGGCTCGATGACACCTGCATTATTGATCAAAGCATCTATCGGCCCAAAACGTTCGGTGACCGTGTCAATGGCCTGGAAAAAAGCGGCAGCATCAGCCACATTAAGCGGCAGTGCCATTGCTTTGCTACCGATTTGCGCGGCCAGCCCCTCTATTTTATCGGATGAACGTGCCAAAAGGGCGACATTTGCGCCGCGTGCGGTACATTCCAATGCCGTGGCTGCCCCAATGCCCATGCTTGCGCCTGTAATGACAATGGTGTGATTAAGCAAATCCTGGATCATTTGAACAGTTTCCCTAGAAAAAGTGTATTTGACTTGACCATGGGAAGACCCATCATAGACTGTAGATTACCTTACCATCAACTAAAGGCTATGAAAATGCGCAGGCTACCAAAATTTCTGATGAAACTTTCACTCACCGTTTTGTTTTTAGCTGCGTACCCCCTTTATGCACAGATTACGCCTGCACAGGTCTGGCAAGATTGGCAAAATCGCGCCGCCGAGGAGGAGGGCGTCACTTTGCTGGGCAACGTCGCTCAAACGGGAGGACAAGACCTGGATGTTCGAAATCTGGTCTTGCGGTTTGAACAACCACAGTTTGTCTTGACGCTTGACCTAGGTCAGATGGCGCTGCGCCAAGCGGGCGAGGAGGTCCTTTTGACGCTGTCCGACCAGGACCAACTGACCTTGCGGCTAACCCCAGAAGAGGGTGCGCCCCCGACTACGATAGGAGGAGTTTTTCAACATCCGAATTTTAGCCAAAAAATCAGCCGCAAAGGTGGTGAAACGCTGTATCTCACCACCGCCCCGGAGCTGGATTTTGATCTGTTATCGATTAATGACATGGATGTTGCAGCACTTGCCGGGCGCCTTGCATTTAAGGCGCGCGACCTAACGGCCACGCATTTGGATAATAGCCACAATAACGGCGCACAAAGCACATTTTTGTCGATTTCTGATCTGGCCGTGGCAGCCAAACTGACCGTTTTTGAAAGCCAGTCGCATATGAATTATTTGGTCAATATGACTGATGTAATAGGCACCACAAATCAAACACAGGAACAACAGGATTGGCAATTTAACCTAAGCGGCGCACAGTCGCAGTTTGAGGGCATAGACCAAGGTCAATCCTTTCAAATGAAAACATCATCGGACGCGGGGTCTATGTCTTTGCGCAGTGATGGTCGCAACTTGTGGATTTTGGGCGAAAACGGCCCGCAAGAGACCACCATTACCCTGGAAGGGATGCCCTTTGCCGTGGCGACCTATCGTGCTGACCGTAGTAACTTTAACCTAAACTGGCCCTTTACGCCAGCGCCCACCCCCCAAGAGTTTGCACTGGGGCTTGGCATACAAGGGATTACCCTCTCGCCCGAGATTTGGGAGCTGGCTGATCCAAAAATGTCCCTGCCGCGCGACCCGATGGGGGTTAATATTGATTTTGGTGGCCATGTCTTAGTCACAAGTGACCTAAGTGACAGTGTCGCGCGCGACGCTTCCCTTCAATCCCAAGCATTGCCCTTTGCACTGCGTGATATTGAGCTGCGCGATCTGTCGATTGCAGCGCTTGGGGCCACCGCGACCGCCAGTGGATCGCTGTCATTTGATGCCGACCCAAGTGCGGAAATTGCCGTGCAAACAGTTCCAAAAGAAGGCGTGATCACTGCAGATTTTTACGGCGTGAATGCCATGTTCGATGCGTTACTTGCAGCACAACTCATACCCCAAGATGGTGAGATGGGCCTGCGCATGATGATGGGCCTTTTTTTGCGGCCTGCAGCAGGCGACGATCATCTGACCGCCAATGTTGATTTCGGCAATCGCGGCCTTGCGATCAATGGGATGCAGATTAAATAGGGTTAGACCACTCCTTGCCCTTAGTTGTTAGGCAGACTACCTGTGAGCTTTGAAAGGCTGTTTTATGACCCAAAAATTGCAATCCCTAGCCCAAGCCCTTCTTGATGCCGCCAAAACTGCAGGCGCGCAGGCGGCTGATGCGATTGTGGTTGATGGGCGTTCGATTGATATCTCTTTACGCAAAGGTGCGCTTGAGCAAGCGCAGCGCTCGGAAGAAATTGAACTGGGGCTGCGGGTTTTGATTGATGGGCGTCATGCCTGTGTTAGCGTCTCTGATATTTCAGAGCGCACCATTGCCGACGTGGCTGAACGCGCGGTTGCAATGGCCAAAGAAGCGCCAATTGATCCCTACGCAGGTTTGGCCGACCCGTCAGAGCTAATCAGAACATGGGATCTGGCAGCGCTTGAGATTTATGATAACAGCGCCGAACCCCAAGCCGACGTCTTGCAAGAAGGCGCGCGCCGGGCCGAAGCGGCGGCACTAGCTGCTGGCGATATAACACAGGTCGAGGCCTCTGCTGGCTATAGCACTAATCATGTTTATCTTGCCGCCTCAAACGGATTTTCGGGCGGATATGGGCGCAGTACGCGCTATATTTCGGCTGTTGCTTTTACGGGGGCAGGCAACAAAATGGAACGCGACTGGTCAGGCGAGGCGCGCATTTATCAATCGGATGTCCCAGATGCCGAGCAGGTAGGTGCCCAAGCCGCCGCCCGCGCATTGGCCCGCAGCGGCGCCCGCAAACCTAAGACCGGATTTTACCCCGTTTTATTTGATGAACGCATCGCCAGTTCATTGATTGGCCATTTGCTTTCGGCGGTGAACGGGGCGATGATTTCTCGCGGTAGCAGCTGGCTTTTGCAAGATTTGGGTCGTCAAATCTTGCCTAAAGGCATGGACGTGGTCGAAGATCCGCTACGGCGCCGCACCTCAGGGTCGCGGCCCTTTGATGCAGAAGGATTGGCGACAAAAAAGCGTTTCATTGTGCAAGATGGCGTGTTGCTGGGCTGGACACTTGATCTGGCAAATGCGCGCAAACTTGGTATGCAAAGCACCGCAAGTGCGACGCGCTCGACCTCATCTGCGCCGCAGCCTTCGACTTCAAATATTGATTTATCGGTGGGGAACTTGGCGCAAGATGATCTCCTGACACAGATGGGCACAGGCCTTTTGGTCACTTCGATGATTGGGTCGACGATCAATCCAAATACGGGCGATTATTCGCGTGGCGCCTCCGGATTTTGGGTTGAAAATGGTGAGATTACCTACGCGGTTAATGAATGCACGGTGGCTGGGAACCTACGCGATATGTTGGGCAAAATGGTTGCAGGTAATGACACGCGAGCACATTTATCAACGCGGGTGCCCAGCCTTTTGATCGACGGGTTGACCCTTGCAGGGGCATGATCTTACACTATTGACCCAAGCGGCCCAGTCTGCCGGTGTTATTGCTATGAGCTTTTGGCGGCTAGACCCACAGGTCTGGCACAAAGCCGACCAAAGCCCGTTAAGTGAGGCGGACTTAGCCGTAAATACCCATTTACATGATGTGTTATGCCGTGAGCGCCCAAGTTACGGATGGCTGTCCGAGGAGACAGACGATAAATCCGATCGACTAGGCGATGACTGTATTTTCATCATCGACCCGATCGATGGCACTCGTGCTTTTATTGCTGGTGAAACCACTTTTTCCATTTCAATGGCCGTGGCGCGACAGGGGCAGGCGACCGCTGCGGTTGTATATCTGCCCGCGCTCAATCGGCTCTATAGTGCTTTTGCGGGTGGACCTGCCATGAAAAATGGTGCGGAGATTACAGTGGCCAGCACAAAAGATATTGCTGGATCGGCGATCCTGGCCAACAAGGCTGCCTTTGATTCGCGCCACTGGTCAAAGGGTGTCCCAGAGGCTGAACGTGTCTTTCGCTCGTCTATCGCGTATCGCTTATGCCTAGTGGCTGAGGGGCGCCACGATGCGATGGTGGCCTTTGGTAATATTAATGAATGGGACGTAGCCGCGGGATCTTTGATTGCTACTTGCGCAGGCGCAAGGGTCAGTGACGTACGAGGCGAGACCTTGCATTTTAATAAATACCCACCGCACAGTTATGGTGTTTTGGCTGCCCCTGGGGCTTTGCACGACAAGCTGCGCGCGCGGATGTAGTGCTTAGAGTTTGACGCGGCCCAATTTGCGCGCCGCATCCAACAGCTTTGCGATCAAAGGCGTGTGGGGTTCACGATGTGCAGCGATCAGGCCCACCAGATGCTCGGCCTCGGGGGCAATAATGGGAATAGCGCAAGCCGTCCCGCTGTCTGAAAACAAGTCTGCCAACTTTCGAGGTAAAATACTTGCCCATTTTCCCGTAAGTACATGCGTGATCAAAACAATCGTACTGTTTGATTCGACGTTGGGGAACACATCAAGCCCCGCTTCGGCCAGATGTTGATTGATGATGCGGCGGTTTTGCATATCACCTGTCAGCAAACAAAGATTGAGCCCCGCGAGATCCGCCCAAGTTACATGTTTTTCCCACGCA